>Ga0187892_10000330_pt1 | contig 125803 bp, 118 predicted proteins | sample MA1701073metaG_FD_139345 | JGI IMG/M metagenome (GOLD analysis project Ga0187892, IMG submission 139345) | Bio-ooze microbial communities from a basaltic lava cave in the Kipuka Kanohina Cave System on the Island of Hawaii, USA - MA170107-3 metaG ... | reverse complement strand
GGCTGGCCTCGCTCGTGGATACCCACTGGCGCCTCCAGCGTGCTTCATGAACCGCCGGATGCGGAACCGCACGTCCGGTGGTGTGGGAGGGCGACGGGGGTAACCCCGTCCCCGACCCGATGTGCCCGCGGCCGGCTAGACCGTCGCGCGCCGCAGCGCCCGCTTCAGTCCGTGGATCTCGCGCAGCACCGCCTTCAGTCCGGTGCGGTCCTTCGAGGCGAGGATCGCGTCGCGCCTCTGCTTGAGCTCCCGGATCTTCGCCTTCTGCTTGACCTTCTCGGCGCCGACGGCGTGATGGTGGACGTGCATGTCGATCCCGAGCGCCTTGCACAGGCCGACGAGCAGGTGGTCCTTGTTCATCTGGGTGTAGCCCTTCACCGCCTCGTGCTCGACGCCCTTGGCGATCTCGCGCAACTCGGCGACGGTCTTGTGCTTCAGCTCCTCGTAGGTATGGGCCATGGTCGGGTCTCCTCGGGTCCGGTCCGCGAAGCCTATCTCAGCCCGCGGCGCCCTGCTGCGTCGGGGCGGGCCGCTTCCGCCGCATGCTGCCGGCGACGATCCGGTACTCGAGCAGCCGGCACTCGAGCGGGCCGTTGTAAAGCGGGATGCGTCTCGATGCCCGCAGGCCGAGGCGCTTCGCGAGGCGGGCCGCGTCGGCGGTGAAGAGGTAGCAGCGCCAGCCGGCGAACCGCGCCTTGAGCGCGTCGCCGAGCCGCGGGTAGAACGCCTCGAGCTCCCGGTCGCCGCCCAGCCGCACGCCGTACGGCGGGTTCGCGATCAGCACGCCGGCCGGTGCGGGAGGGGACAGCTCGAGCGCGTTCGCTTGCTTTAGCTGGACCACCCCGGTGAGCCCCGCGCTCTCGATCGCGCCGCGCGCCTGCGCGAGCTCGGCGCCGCTGAGATCGCTCCCGTGGATCGGGAGCGGCGCGCGCGGTCGCTCCTTCGCGCGCGCCTCGTCGCGCAGGCGGTGCCAGAGCGCCGCATCGAATCCGGCGAGCTTCTCGAAGCCGAAGCCGCGCCGGCTGCCGGGCGCCCGCTCGAGGGCGATTCCGGCCGCCTCGATCACGAACGTCCCGCTGCCGCACATCGGGTCGAGGAACGGCTCGCCGGGCTGCCAGCCGGTGAGGGCGATGATTCCGGCCGCCAGGTTCTCGCGGATCGGCGCCTCGCCGGTCCCGCTCCGCCAGCCCCGCTTCCACAGCGCCTCGCCGGAGGTGTCGAGATAGAACGTGACCGAGCCCGCCTCCAGGAACGCGTGGATGCGGACCTCCGGCGCGCGCGTGTCGACGTCGGGCCGGCCGCCGGCGTCGGCGCGGAACCGGTCGCAGACGGCGTCCTTGACGCGCAGGGTGACGAACTCGAGGCTCTTGACCGGCGAGCGGATCGCGGCCACGTCGACGCGGATCGTCCGCGCGACGTGGAAGTGCTCGGGCCAGGCGACGCGGAGCGCGGCCGCGTAGATGTCGTGCTCGGTCGCATAGGGCGCCGCGGCGACGCGCCACAGGATCCGGGAGGCGATGCGCGAGTGCAGGTTGGCGCGATAGCACGCGGCGAGACCGCCCGCCGGATCGCCGTCGAAATGCACCCCGCCGCCGACCTGGCGAGTGCCGTCGGCGCCGCAGCGCTCGAGCTCCCGCGCAAGCGGCTCCTCCAGTCCGCGCGGGCAGGTGGCGAAGAATGAATGCGCCGTCATCCGAAGGCGCCCAGGATAGCGCTCCCCGGAGCCGGCTACGGCGCGGTGCCGGCGCTCCGCTGCCCGCCCTCGCCGACGATGGCGGTCGGCCGTGATGGCGCGCTTCGCGCCCCGGTCGGAAGGTCGTGCGCGGGAACGGGGCGACCGCCGGCCGCCCCGCCGCGCCCCCGACCACGAGCAGAAATCGGTCCTGGGGCGTCGGCCGCCGCCGCGGCCGTCAGCCGCGGGACGAGCCGTTCGCCGCAATCCGCTCGATGTCGGCGCGGCGCAACCCGATGTCGTGGAGCTGCCGGTCGCTGAGCGCGCTCAGCTCGCGAATCGTTTCCTTGGCCTTGACACGGGCGACGACCGACGCGACCGCCCTGGCGAGCGACGCCCACGCGGCGCTGCGCAGGCCCGCCTCGAAACGGTAGAGATCGACCGGCCGACGGGCGTTGGAGGGGATTCTCATGGCTCGCTCCTTCACGATGCGTTGCCGTGCACGGGGTCCATGCCGGAGGCGCTCAGCGCCGCTGGGCGCGGCGTGGCCGGGCGGGCGAACGCGAACAGCGCACCCGCGGCGCGGCGCATCAGGCGCCAGACGACGCGCGAGCGCAGCGTCCGCGCGCGCAGCGCGAGGCCGTCGAAGTCGACGCGATGGAGGTCCACCGGCTGCGGCGCGCCGCGGAAGCCGGGTTCGAAGGGGTTACGGCCGGTCGGCCGCCGGGATCTGGAAGATGCGCTCATGACTGTCTCCTCGTGGTTGGGGACTCGGAGGCGGGGACCCCCGGAATCGCGAGGCCAGTCTGGGGACGCGGCGCTCAAAGATGGCTCACAGATCCGAAAAAGCCCTCAATGTGATCACACACTTCTAGATAAGCCCGCACGGATGCTGGCTTTTCGAAGTCCTGTCTCCGGCGGCCGATCCGCGTGGGTGCGATGTCGCAGGGAACGACTCACACGCGACTCACAGCAGGCTTGCGGCGCCGGTACCCCGAAGGCCTTCAAGCGGTCGGGTCGAGCGACCGGCGCACGGCCTCGGTCTCCGCGGAGGGCGCGAGCCCGAGCACGACCGAGAGCAGCTCGCGGCAGCGGCGATAGGCCTGCAGCGCGGCCGCCGGCTGCCCCAGCTCGCGGTGGCAGACCATGAGCCCCCGGTACAACCCCTCGGCGAGATTGTCGAGCTCGAGCGCGCGCTCGTAGAGGCCGACCGCCTCGCCCCAGCGCCCGGCCGCCTGCATGCGCTCGCCCAGCCCGAGCACGGTGCGCGCGAGCTTCGAGCGCAGGCGATCGCGCACGTCGAGCGCCCAGGGCGCCCCCTCCTCCGCGGCGAGGAAGTGTCCCGGATACGCCTCGAGCAGCGCCCGCCCCAGTCGGACCAGCGCCTCGGCGTCGGCCGGCCCGGCACCGGCCTCGCGCGCGATGCGCTCGAAGGCCCATACATCGACCCAGCACTGGCGCCGGTCGAGCGAGAGCTTGCCTTCGGCGAGCACCAGCGCGGTGTCCAGACCGAGGAGCTTGCGCAGCCGATACAGCGTCGTGTCGAACGACGCTTTCGCGGCGTCGCCGTCGGCGTCGGGCCAGAGCGACGCGGCCAGCCCCGCGGCATCCACGCCTTCGCCGCCGAGCGCGACCAGCGCCTTCAGCAGCTCGAGCGGCTTTTTCTGCGCCTTGCCGCGGACCTCGAGCGCCGCGCCGTCGAGCGCCACCTCGAAGCGTCCCAGCGTACGCAGCCGCAGCGGCCACGGCCAGAGGTCGACGTCGGGCGATCGCGGACGCAGCTTGAGCTTGGCGATGATCAGCTTCGCGTGCTCGACCTCGACCCCGCGCGCGAGCGCGAGCTCCACGAGCTCGACAAAGAGCGGCATGCTGAGCAGTGGCCGCCCGGTGATGCACCGCAGCTCGCGCGCGAGCCGCATGCCCTCCCGAAGGTGCGCGCGGGCGTCGTCGACGCGGCCCAGACGATGCTCCGCCACGGCGAGCAGCTGCAGCGCCGGAAAGAGGACGAGCGGACCGTTGAGCTCGCGGGCGGCGGCCACCGCGCGTTCCAGGGTCGCGCGGGCGGCTTCGTCCTCCCGCCGCGCGAGCTGGACCATGGCCGCATTCGACAGTGACATCGAGAATCCCAGCGAGCGCGGCGTCATGATCGAGGCGAGCTCGGCGGCCAACGCCCAGGCCCCGTCCGCGTCCCCGCACGCGAGCCTCGCGAGCGTGCTGTACTGGAGCTGGTTGCCGCGCATCCGCGACACGAACGTCGGGGTCTGATTGAGACGCTCCTCCCACTTCCGCACCGCGTCCGCGCCGCCCGACACGAGGGCGTGCCGCAGCTCCATCATCAACGGCCCCATCTGGTCGAGCGAGTTCGCGGTGACGTCCGCGCGGAGCGTCGCGGTCGCGGCGTGTGCGGCCGCGAACTCGCCGTCGAGGAACGCCACGGTGGACAGGGCGTTCAGGAAGGCGTACCGGTCGCGAGCCGAGACGCCGGGACGCTCGAGGTCCGTTTCGGCGGCGGCGATCACCGACCGCAGCTTCGCGATCTCGCCGCGATAGCCATAGGCGAGTCCCGCGAATGCCGCCATCCGCACCCGCTGCGCCGGCTCGGCCATCCGGCGCGCGAGCCGGTCGGCCCGCTCGACGCCGAACGTCCACACCGGGTGTTGGGCCGGCACGCGGTAGTCCGCGTTGAAGCTCCGGATGATGCGCGCCTCGACCTGCGGGTCCTTCACCGGGCCGTGGCGTTCGAGCAGCGCCTGGACCTCGCCCAGCAGCGCCTCGAGCTCGGCCGCCGAGCCGGCCGTCTGAAACAGCCAGCCGCGCGCCGCGCACGACCCGACGAGATCGGCCGCGGCGTCGAAGCGCTCGCACGCCCGCTCGAGCGAGCGGCGGAACGTCGCGTCCCGGGCGACCGCCTTGCACACCCCCAGCCAGACGAGCAGCCAGGGCGCGTCGTCGATGCGCTCGGCGGGAAGCGCATCGAGCCACGTCCGCAGGGTGTGAAACCGCGCCTGCTCGACCATCTGCTCGGCGTGGCGCTCGACGAAGACGCGGAGCCCGCCCCAGTCGGCCGCGTCGATCAGCAATTCCGCCGCCGCCACGAGCTCGCCGTGCGCTTCGAGCAGCGCCGCAGTCTCGCGCCGCAGCTCCGCCAGCGCCGCGGGACCGAGCGCCTCGGCCGCGCGCACGGCCAGGAACTCGCGAAACAGCGGGTGGTACTCGTACGCGCCCTCGGGGCCGGGCCTGCGGTCGGTGAAGAAATTGTCGGCGTGCAGGTCGGCGAGCGTGCGTCCGGCGCGCGTCTCGCCGGTCAGCGCCTGAGCGAGGGCCGCGGTCATGTGCGGCAGGAACGCCGTTCGGTACAGGAACGACTGGGTGGCCGCCGGGATCCGCGACCAGACCTGGCTCGCGAAATAGTCGAACAGCTGGCGCGGCGGCTCGTCGCGCGCACGCGCGAGCTCCACGCCGCGCTGCGCCGCGCGCAGCATCACGACCATGCCCGCCGCCCAGCCGCGGCTCGTCTCGTGGAGCGCGGCGACGTCCGCCGCGCGCTCCATCCCCCAGCTTCGCGCCAGTGCCGCGGCTTCGTCGGGCCGGAACTGCACTTCGCGCCAGTCGATGGTCGCGAACTGCGGATGCAGGCTCCACTTCGCCAGCGCCGCGGGCGGGTCGGCCCGGCTCAGCACCACCGCCCGCGCGTGCCCCGGCAGCTGGTCGAACAGGGCGGCCACCAGCTCGTGAAAGCGCGAATCGACGGGGACGTCCTGGTAGTTGTCGAGGATCATCACGATCGGACGCGCGAAACGATCGAAGAACACCTCGAAGAACCGCCGCGCGTACGCTTCGAACTCGGCGAAGTGCGCCGCGGTGAACGCCGGCAGCGGCTCGCCGGGCGCGTCCCCGGCCGCGAGCCGGAGGTAGTGCGTGACGCTCGCGAGATCCGCATCGCTGGCATCGACCTGATACCACAGGCAGTCGAGGCCGCGCGTCTCGACGAACGTGGACACGAGCGAGGTCTTGCCCGCGCCGCCCGGCCCGCTGATCCACACGATCTTGCGCTGCAGGCTCTCGTCGAGGCGCTTGAACAGGCGTTCGCGCGGGATCAGTCCGCTCGCGGTCGGACGCAAGAGCTTGGCAGGGAGCGGCCGTCGCGCGCCCGCGGGCGGGCGCTGCGACCGCGACGCTCTCGAGGAGGGCGTGGTCTCTCGCCGGGTGACCATGCGACCCCGCGCTGTCCGCTGCGTTCCGATCTCCGGCCGCCCCTGCCTGGTTCCGCTCAGGCCGGGGAGAGCATATGGACTCGCCTGCTCGGGCGCAAGCGCGCCCGGAGGCCTTTGCGGACGCTCGCGTTCATGCGGCCCGAACGCCGCGGCGCCGAGTGCGCGGGCGCGCCACGCGTGGCTCCCTCGGCGCGAACGCGGCGCGGATCTTCACCGTGCGCTCGAGCCCGTCCAGGTGCTCGAGCACCTTGCGGCGGAGATCGGGATCGAGGCGCGTCTCGCGCAGGAACCGCTTCGTGGTCGCGACCGCCTCCGCGCTCGTCTGCCCGCCGAGGAACGCGGCGAGCCAGCGGTTCACGAAGAAGATCTTGCGCGTTCGCCTGAGCTCGGGAAGCTGCTCGAGCGCCGTCTCGAGGAACGGCGAGGTCCATTGCTCGTGCTCGACGGCGTTGAACGGCGCGAGGCTTTCCTCGATCCAGCTCTCGGGGAGCGAAGCGTCGTCGAGGAAGGCGAGGAACCGGCGCCATTTCACCTCCGGCTCGGGCCGGGCGGCGGCGACGGCGTACGCGTAGCGCCGGCCGTCGTCGCTCGGGTCGGCCTGAGCCTGCGCGGCGAGGAGCGCCGCGGCATCGGAGTCGCCCAGCGCGAGCAGCCGCTCGATGAGGCGGAAGCGCTCGCGCGAGCTCAGCGCGACGCCCGGCACCTCGCGGCGGCCCGCGAGCAGCGCCTTGAGCGCGCCGCGGGCGTCCGCCGTCGTGGCGACCGCGGCGAAGGTCCGAAAGTAGGTGATCCGCAGCCCGGGCTCGGCGCCGCGGGTCATGCCGTCCGCGAGCGCCGCCTCGACGCGCGGCGCGGCCGCGGCGCGCTGCGCGTCCGAGAGGTACCAGCGGAACGCCGTCTGGGCATTGCCGAGGAGGCTCGCGACCGTCACCTCGTCGGTTTCGGTGCGGGCCTGCGCGAGCGCTAGATCGAGGTACTCGAGCGGCGCGAGCCGCGCATCCCGCACCTCCTCCCAGAGCGCGCCGAGCAGCAGCGCGCGCAGGAACGGGTCCGGCACGCTCGCGACGTCCGCCATCACCGCGGCCCGGCTCGCATCGTCCAGCAGGAATCTGCCGTAGGCGTAGTCGCCGTGGTTCGCGAAGACGTAGCGCGGAGCCGGCCGGCCGACGAGTGCGCGGACCGTCGTCGCGCGGCCGTCGAGCGTGACGGGAAGCTTTTGCGGGCCGCCGGCGCCCGCGACCAGCAGCTCGGTGCGCATCGGCCACAGGCCGCCGCGGCGCGTGGCGTCCGACTGCGCGAGGACGAACCGCTTGATCCGGCCCGCTGCGTCGGTCTCCCAGCGCGCCTGCACGGTCGGCATCCCGGGGCGCTTCACCCACGCGTTCGCCCACGCGCCGAGCTTCCGTCCCGAGGCTGCCTCGAAGGCCCGCACGAGGTCGCCCCAGTCTGCGGCGCGGTAGGCGTGGGTGTGGACGAACGCCTGCACCGCGCGCCGGAACGCGTCCTCGCCGAGATAGAACTCCGCCTGCCGGAGCACCCCCGGCGCCTTGCTGTAGACGATGCTCCCGTAGGCTGACTTCGCGGCGGCGAGGTTCGGGAGCCGCTGCCAGATCGGGGTCGTCCCGCGCGTCGCGTCGGTGCGGTAGGCCGCGGCCTTGAGCTGGTGGAACGCATTCCAGGCGCTGTGCTCGGGGAGGAGCCGCTCGGTCGCCTTCGCCGCCATGAAGTTCGCGAAGCCTTCCTTCAGCCACAGGTCGTCGAACCAGCGCATCGTCACGAGGTCGCCGAACCACTGGTGCGAGGTCTCGTGGAAGACGAGCTGCGCGCGTCGTAGCCGATCGTTCGCGCTCGGCTGGAACGGGAACAGCACCGCCTCCTCGCGCAGGAAGGTCGCCCCGGCGTGCTCCATCCCGCCGTACGGGAACTCCGGGATGAGCACGAGATCGTGCTTCGGGAACGGGAACGGGAAGCCGAAGTACTCGGTGAAGTACTCGAGCGCCTGACGGTGGCGCCGGAACACCTCCGGCGCCTCGCGCCGCGCCCGCTCGAGCCGCGACTTACGCACCCACAGCCGCGCCTCCGGCTGCGGCGCGACGCCGTCCGCGCGCTCGTCGAGCGTCGCGAACGGCCCCGCGGCGAACGCGAGCAGATAGGTGCTGATCGGCTCGGTCTCGCGAAAGCGTAACCGCCGCGTCGCGCCGCGCGCGACGCTCTCGGCGGCCGGCGCGTTCGACACGGCCTCCCAGCCGACGGGGACCTCGAGCGCGAGCGCGAAGCGCGCCTTCAGGTCCGGCTGGTCGAAGCACGGAAACACCGTGCTCGCGTCGGCCGGGACGAAGAGGGAGTAGACGTAGTCCGAGCCGTCCTCGCGGTCGCGATAGCGGGTGACCGCGGCGCCGGCGGCGGCGATCGGCGAGGCGACGCGCACGCGGATTACGTTCTCGCCGCGCTGCACGGCGCGCGCCGGGATCACCAGATGCTCGCGGACGATGCGCGGCGCCGCGATCGCGCGGCCGTTCGCCTCGACCTCCGACACCGCCCCGCCCGCCGGCGCTCGCCAGTCGAGGACGATGTCGACCGGCGCGCCGCGCAGGTGCACGCGGATCTCCAGCGCGCCTTCGAGCCGCTCGACCGGTGCCGTGATGGCGAAGTCGAGCGAATAGCGCACGTCGGCGTAGTGGCGCGCGCGCCAGCGGGCGAGCTCGCGCGCGACGCCCGGCTCGAGCGGCGGGGCGGCGCGCGCCGCGTCAGCCACGGCGAGCGCCGTGGCGAGCGCGAGGAGCGCGAGCGGGCGCAGCGCGGGCCTCCCGCTTCACTTCGCTTCGCCGCCCTCTTTGAGCAGCGGGCTCGCGCGGCGCGCCAGCGTCCACGGCAGCATGAGGAGCGCCATCGCCGCGGCCACGATCAGCATGATCACGGCGATGCGCTCGGGCCACGGCCCGAGGACGTCGATGATCGTCGGTATTTCGGGCCGCATGTTGCCGAGAAAGCCGTAGTTCGCGCCGAGCGCGACGTTCACCGCCACCGCGACGGCGACGTAGATCGCGCCGGCGACGCAGGCGACGCCGTAGTCGCGCCAGGCGGGCCGGAACCCGTCGACCGCGAGCGCGTACACGGCCGCGGCGACGATGATCCCGTGGGTGAGCCAGAAAAACCAGAACTCGGGCCGGCTCGGCCCCTCGGTGAGCGTCGGCGTGAGGCACGCCTGGGTCGTGAGCGCGAGGCCCCAGAAGTAGAGCACCGGACGCAGCCACGTCCAGCCGGCCGCGAAGTACAGCCCGGCGGCGAGCGCCGCGAGGTGGCACATCTGCAGCGGCAGCGTCTGCGTCGGGTCGAGCTGCGGCGGGAGCATCCGCCAGCCGTGCACCCCGATCCAGGACACGACGTAGAAGACGCCGAGCCCCCTGGTGAACGCCCGCACGGCCTTCCCGCCGCGCCGCGCCGCCAGCACGAGCGCGGCGATGGCGAGCCCGATCCCCGCGACCGTCGCCGCGTGCAGGGAAGAGAACGGCGCGAACGTTTCCACGCGCGGCGCGTCCCGCGCTCACTTGCCCCGCGCGAAGCGCATCGTGCCGGAGTCCATGCGGAGCTCGAGGTGCAGCCGGCCGTCCTCGACGAAGAACGTCGTCGCGCGCTGCAAGTCCTCCAGATACCGGGTGTCGAGCGAGCCCGGCGGACAGGCCATGCGCGACATGCCGATCACGCTGAGCTTGATGCGCCCTTCGCCGATCTCGTAGCTCCCGCGGCCGCGGTTGCAGTCGGCCCGCACCAGCGCGACCCCGCCCGGCTGCAGCTCGAGCGTGTAGCGCTCGGGCGCGGCGCTGCCGATCCGCTCCACCGGCGTCACCGTCGTCTCCCATTGCCATGCCGCGCCGGTCACCGCGTCGGGTGCGCGCGTTCGGCTCTGGCCGTGGGAGGCGGGGCTGCAGCCGGCGAGCGCGACGAGGCCGGCGACCGGGAGGGCGAGCAGGCGATGGCGCATCGGCACGTCGACCGGGGTCGGAAAGTGCCGGCATTCTCGCGCGAATCGCGCCCGGCCGCGTCAGCCCGACGTCAGCTCGGCCGTCTACAGTGGCGATCTCCCGACCGTGGCCTTGACCGACCTCTTCGCTGCGCACCGCCTCCGGATGTCGCAGCTCTTCGTGCTGCTCATCGTGGGTCTCCTCGCGGTGTCGGAGAGCCGCTGGGAGTTCTCCTTCCTGGATGCGCTGCTGTTCCTCCTCGGCGCGGTGCTCGTAGGCGGGGCGACCATGGGGCGTCTGTGGTGCTCGCTCTACATCGCCGGGTACAAGGAAGGCACGCTCGTCACGACCGGACCGTACTCGATCTCGCGGAACCCGCTCTACTTCTTCAGCTTGATGGGCGCGATCGGCCTCGGGCTCGCGACCGAGACCTTCACCTTCGGCGCCCTCTTCGCGCTCTGGTTCGGACTGTTCTATCCGGCGGTCATCCGCGGCGAGGAGCGCCGGCTGCGCGAGCTGCACGGCGCCCGCTTCGAAGACTACGCCCGGCGCGTGCCGCGCTTCGTGCCGCGGCTCGGCCTCCTCGTCGAGCCGGAGAGCTACGTGGTGCAGCCGGTCAAGTTCCGCAATCACCTCCTCGATGCGCTGTGGTTCGTCTGGGGCCTGGGATTGCTGGAGCTGATCGAGGCCGCCCACAAGTACGAGTTGCTGCCGACGCTCATCCGCTGGTACTGAGGCGCCGCACGGGTTGTGCTACCGTGCGCCATGAGCCGGCAGCGCGCGCCGGCGATCGCCGGGAGGGCCCGTGAGCGGCGCAAGAGCGAGAGCAATCGCGATCGGCCTCGTGCTTTCGACGTGCGGCGCGGCCGCATGGGCGCAGTCGGGCTATCCCGTCTCCACCGTCACGCTCGTCACCCATTCCAGCCCGGGCGGGGGCAGCGACGTCTTCCTGCGCGCGCTCGCCAAGCATCTCGGGCCCAAGATGGGCGTGAGCTTCGCGATCGAGAACGTCGCCGGCGGCAGCGGCGCGCGGGCCGTGGCGAAGGTCGCGCAGGCGAGCGCCGACGGCTCGGTCCTGTACGCGACGACGCCCACCTACATCCAGACGACGCTGCTCAGCAAGCCGCAGTTCGGCTACGACAGCCTGATGCCGGTCGTGAACGTGTTCTACGACCCGGAGGTGGTCTACACGCGCGCCCAGTCGCCGCACCGCACGCTTCCCGAGGCGATCGACTACGCGCGCAAGCACCCGGGGAAGGCGAAGTGGGGCGCGGCGAACCCGGCCTCGCTCGAGCGCATCGCGATGGAGCGGTTGAACCGCGTGACCCAGGCGCGCGCGATCATCGTGAGCTACGAGGGCGGGCGCGACCAGATGCTCGGCGTGCTGAACGGCACGCTCGACCTCGGCATCGGCGAGATCCAGGAGATGGTCGCGCAGCTCGACGCCGGACAGATTCGGCTGCTCGCGGTGCTGACGGCGAGCCGGCTCCCCGGGCTGCCGAACCTCCCGACCGCGCGCGAGCAGGGCATCGACGTCGTGGTCACCAAGTTCCGCGGCCTCGCCGGCCCCAAGAACCTTCCGCCCGCGGTGCTCAACGCCTGGCATGAAGGCATCCGGACGGTGCTCGCCGATCCCGCCTATCAGAAGGAATACCTCCGGGAGAGCCTCACCCCGGCGCTGATGGGGCACGAGGAGGCCGGCGCCTTCACCGCGAGCTTCGCGAACGATGTGGCGCGGTCGCTGCGCGAGCTCGGCGTGATCAGGTAGCGCGCGCGAGCGTGGTGCGCCGCGACCTCGTCTGCGCCGCGCTCGGCCTGGCGCTCGCTGCCGCGTACTACGCCGCCGCGGACGCGGTGCCGCGGAGCCTGCTCGCCGACGCCGTCGGCGCCGACGGCGTGCCGAAGCTGCTCGCGATCGCCCTGGGGCTCGCCTCCATCCTGCTCGGCGCGCGCAGCCTGGCCGGGCGCGCCGCGGACGCCGCACGCGCCGAGGCCGGCCTGCTCCAGCACCTGCGCGCGCTCGGGGTCGCCGCGCTCGGCGGCGCCTTCGTCGCGTTGGCGCCGTATCTCGGCTATCCGCTCACGTTGGGGTTGCTGCTGCTCGCCGCGACGCTGTACTACGGCGCGGCGCCGCGGCCGCGGGTCGCGTTCTACGCGGCCGGCGCGGCCGCAATCCTCTGGCTCCTCTTCGCGCGGGTGCTCGGCATCGCGATGCCCGCGGGAATCCTCGGCTGAGGCCGCGATGCCCGAGCTCGCGCTCGCCTGGAACGCGCTCGCGACCACCTGGGCGGTCCCTGCGGCGTTCGTCGGCGTCGCCTGGGGCATCGTCGGCGGGGCGTCGCCCGGGATCTCGCCGTCGATCGCGATGGCGTTGCTGCTGCCGTTCACCTACGGCATGGAGCCGGTGGCCGCGATCGTGCTCCTCGCGGCGGTCTACGTCGGCGCCGAGTACGGCGGCTCGATCCCCGCGATCCTGATCCGCACGCCGGGCACCAACGCGGCCGCCGCGACGGTGCTCGACGGCTTCGAGTTGCACCGCCAGGGCCGCGGGGGCGAGGCGCTCGGCATCTCGCTCGTGTCGGGGCTGGTCGGCGGCCTCGTCGGCCTCGTGGTGCTGGTCGCGGCGACCGGCCCGCTCGCGCGCTTCGCGCTCGCGTTCAGCGCGCCGGCCTACTTCGCGCTCGGCGTCCTCGGCCTGAGCGTGATCGCCGGGCTCTCCGGCAAGTCGCTCGTCAAGGGCCTGATCGCCGGCCTACTGGGGTTCATGATCGCGACGATCGGGACCGATCCCGTGTCCGGCGTCGCGCGCTTCACCTTCGGGTCGCCCGACCTGCTGAGCGGGATCCGCCCGATCGTCGTCATGGTGGGCCTCTTCGCGGTGACCGAGCTCATGGTGCAGGCGATCGAGCCGCCGTGGGCGAAGGCCGAGGCGCGCTCGGCGCGCCTCAAGCTGCCCGACTGGGCGACTTGGAAGCGGCTCTTCCGGCCGCAGGCGCTCGGCGCCGCCATCGGCACGTTCGAGGGGGTGACGCCGGGGGCCGGCGGCACGATCGCGGCGTTCCTCTCCTACAACGAGGCGCGGCGCTGGTCGAAGCATCCCGAGGAGTTCGGCCGCGGCTCGGTCGAAGGCGTGGCCGCGCCCGAATGCGCGAACAACGTCGTCACCGGCGCGGCGCTCGTGCCGCTCCTCGGGCTCGGCATTCCCGGCTCGAACTCCGCGGCGATCCTGCTCGGCGGGTTCCTGCTGCACGGCCTCGCGCCGGGGCCGACGCTCTTCACGAAGAACCCCGAGGTGGTGTACGGGCTGTACGCCGGCCTGCTGGTGGCCAACGTCGCGATGCTCGTCCTCGGCCTCGTCATCCTGACGCCCTGCCTCTGGCTCGTGAACCGGCCGAAGCCGTACCTGATGGCGTTCATCCTCGCGCTGATCGTCTCGGGGATCTACGCGCTGGAGGCGAGCCTCTTCGACGTCGGGCTGGTGCTCGCCGCGGGCGTGCTCGGCTACGGGCTGCGCTACTTCGGAATCCCGCCGCTGCCGCTCGTGCTCGGGGTGGTGCTCGGCTTCATGGTGGAATCCAACTACCGTCGCGCGCTGGTGCTGTCGGGCGGCGAGCACGCGATCTTCTGGCAGGATCCGATCTCGCTCGGGCTCCTCGTCGCCGCCGCGGCGGTCCTCGCGCTTTCGCTGCGGCGAGAGCTGAAGCTCGCGCGCGCGGAACATCGCCCTTCGTCATGAGCGACCAGTCCTCGCCGGCCATCGCCGAGCGCCTCGCGGCCGCCGCCGATGCGGCGCGCGCCGCGCCGCTCCCGCCCGCCGTCCGCGCGACCGCCGAGGCCCTGCTCATCGACGTGGCGGGCCTCTGCGTCGCAGCGCGCCGCACCGACTACGTGCGCGCCGCGCTCGACGGCTGGGAGGCGAACGGCGGGTCGACCGCGATCGGCCACGCCCGCGCGCTCGACGCGCCCGGCGCGGCGTTCGTCAACGGCACCGCGGCGCACGGCGAGGACTTCGACGACACCTTCGAGGGCGGTCCGGTCCACGCCGGCGCCGTCGTCGTCCCGGCGGTGCTCGCGGCCGCCGAGCGGCAGCGGCTCGCCGGACCGGACGCGCTGTTCGGCATCGCGGTCGGGGTCGAGGTCATGTGCCGCGCGAGCCTCGTCGCCCCGAAGCTCATCCACAAGGCGGGCTTCCACCCCACCGCGGTGCTCGGCGCGCTGGCGGCCGCGGCCGGCGTCGCCGCGGCGACGCGCGCGACGCGCGCGACGTTCGTCAACGCGCTCGGCATCGCCGGCTCGATGGCGAGCGGCATCATCGAGTATCTCGCCGAGGGCGCGTGGACGAAGCGCCTGCATCCCGGCTGGGCGGCGCAGTCCGGCATCCGCGCGGTCGGGCTCGCGCGCGCGGGGTTCGTCGGCCCGCGGACGGTGCTCGAAGGAACGCACGGCCTCTACCACGGCTTCGCCCGCACCGCGGACGGCGACTGGGAGAAGCTCCTCGACGGCTTCGGCAGCCGCTGGGTCGGCGCGACCGTGGCCTTCAAGCAGTACGCGTGCGGGACGATGACGCATCCGTACATCGACTGCGCGAAGCGGCTCGCCGCGCGCGGCGTCGCGGCCGCGGACATCGTCGAGATCGTGTGCGAGGCCGCGGAGGGCACCGTGCATCGGCTGTGGGAGCCGCTCGCCGCCAAGCAGCGGCCGCCGAACGCCTACGCCGCGAAGTTCAGCCAGCCGTACTGCATCGCCGCCGGCTTCGTGCTCGGGCACGCCGGCCTCGACGCCTTCACCGAGGCGCGCGTGCGCGACGAGCGCCTGCGCTCGCTCGCGGCCAGGGTGCGCTACGTCGTCGACCCGTACAACCCGTATCCCGACGAGTACACCGGCCACCTGCGCGCCCGGCTCAAGGACGGCTCGGTCATCGAGGAACGCCAGCCGCACTTGCGCGGCGGCGCGCACGAGCCGCTCTCGCGCCGCGACATCGAGGAGAAATTCCGCCTGAACTGTGCCTACGGCGGCTGGCCCGCCGCGCGGGCCGAGCAGTTCCTCGCCTTCGCCGCCAAAGCGTTCGACGGGGCGATCGACCTGGGCCCTTTCCGTGGCTAGCCCGAGCGCGCCCGAGCTCGCCGGCCGCGTCGCCCTCGTGACCGGCGCCGGCCGCAACATCGGGCGGGCGATCGCGCTCGCGCTCGCGGATGCGGGCGCGGCGGTGGTGGTCAACGCGCGGCGGTCGGCAGGCGAGATCGACGCGGTCGCGGCGGAGATCGAGGGCGCGGGCGGGCGCGCGCTCGCGGTGCTCGCCGACGTCGCCGATCCCGCGGCGGTCGCGCGCATGGTCGACGCCGCGCAGGCACGCTTCGGGCGTCTCGACGTTCTGGTGAACAACGCGGCTCTGCGCGAGGTCAGCTCGCTTGACGCGATCGATCTCGCCCGCTGGCGCGAGGTCACCGGCGTGATCCTCGACGGCGCGTTCATCTGCGTGAAGGCGTGCCTCGCGAGCCTGCGCGCGAGCAGCAGCGGTGCGATCGTCAACGTCGGCGGCCTCTCCGGCCACATCGGTTCGGCGGGTCGAGCGCACGTCGTTGCCGCCAAGGCCGGTCTCGTCGGCCTCACGCGCGCGCTCGCGCACGACCTGGCGGGCGCCGGGATCACGGTCAACTGCGTCGTCCCCGGGCTGATCGACACCGTGCGCGGCGCCGCCAGCGGCGAGCGCTCGGCGCACGCGGAGCAGCGCGCGAGCCTGGTCGGCCGCCGCGGGACTCCCGCGGACGTCGCCCGGGCCGTGCGCTTCCTCGCCGGGCCGTCGGCCCGCTACATCACGGGCCAGACGCTGCACGTCAACGGCGGCGCCTACCTCGGCTAGATCCGTCCCGCGCGGATCAGCTGCCGGACCGCGGCGTTGAACGAGGACGCGTGGGCGACGAGCCGGTCGTCGATGAGCCGCTTGCGCAGCGCGCGCTGGACGCGCGCCTGGAGGACGCACGGGAGCTTGGCGTCGCGCTCGCCGAGGAAGAACTTCTCGTCCCCCCGGTGCTCGAGCGTGCGGTAGTACGTGGGAAAGCTGAGGCGCACCCGCTCTCCCGCCGCGGCGCTCGGCAGGGCCTCGGCCTCGGTGAGCTTGCGAAACGCCGCCACGCGCTCGGCGGTGTCCCTGCGCTCCAGCGCCTGGCAGTCGGCGAGCGAGAGCGCGCTCCACCACTCGACGTCCTCGGGCCGCACGAGGTCGCGATCGTCCGGATGGATCGCGCACGGCGGGGCCGGCGGCTTGGCGCGAAAGAACTTCGCGAGGAGGGCCATGGCTTCGATCCAGCATAGAGGGTCCCACGGCGTAGCGCCAGCACTCCGCGGCGCCGTCTCGCCGGGTGTCGGCTGCGGGCGACAACCCCCAGTTGTGCGGAGCCCGGTGCCGGCGCTAGGCTCGGACCATGTCTGCCCGAACCCAGCTGCCGGTCGTCGTCGCCGGCGCCGGCCCGACCGGCCTCATGTGCGCGCTCGCGCTCGCGAAGCAGGGGATTCCGGTGATCGTGTGCGAGGCCGAGCCCGGCCTCACGCACGATCTGCGCGCCGGATCGTTCCACCCCCCGACGCAGGAGATGATGGCGCCGTACGGCATCACCGCGCGCATGCACGAGACCGGGCTGCAGGTGCGGCGCTGGCAGGTCCGCGAGCGCCGCGGCGAGCTCGTCGCCGAGTTCGACCTCGGGCTGCTCGCCGACGTGACGCCCTATCCGTATCGCCTGCACCTCGAGCAGCATCGCCTCACACCGATCCAGCTCGACCTCCTCCGCAGGGAGACCGACGCACACTTCCACTTCAGCCATCGCGTCACCAGTTTCGAGCAGGGCGGCGACCGCGTGCTCGTGCGGGTCGAGTCGGACGGTGTGCCGGGCGCGCTGGAGGCCGCGTGGCTGATCGGCGCCGACGGCGGGCGGAGCGCGGTCCGCAAGCTCCTGCCCGTCGAGTTCGAGGGGTTCACCTGGCCCGAGCAGTTCCTGGTCGTCAGCACGCCTTATGACCTCGCGCGCCACGGCTTCGCGATGAACGCCTACGTCGCCGATCCAGCGGAATGGGCGGCGGTCTTCAAGGTGCCCGATAGCGGGCCGCCGGGCCTCTGGCGAATCGCGTTTCCCTGCGATCCGGAGCTCCCCGACGACGACCTGCTCGAGGCCGAGGCGGTCGAGCGCCGGATGCAGGGGCTCGTCCCGCGCCGCGAGCGCTACGAGATCCGCTACAAGAGCATCTACCGCGTGCACCAGCGCGTGGCGAGCAACTGGCGGGTCGGCCGCGTCCTGCTCGCGGGCGACGCCGCGCACCTCAACAATCCGCTCGGCGGCTTCGGCCTGAACAGCGGCATCCACGACGCGATCAACCTCGCCGAGAAGCTCGGCAGGGTGTGGCGCGGAGAGGCCGACGAATCGGCGCTCGACCGGTACGTCCGCCAGCGCCGCGCGGCCACGATCGAGCAGGTGCAGGCGATGTCGATCCGCAACAAGCGCCAGCTCGAGGAGCGCGACCCCAAGGTGCAGCGCGAGCGGATGCTCGAGCTCGTCGCGATCGCGAGCGACCCGCAGCGCGCGCGCCAGCACCTGCTCGACACTTCGATGATCTCGGGGCTGCGGCGCAGCCTCGAGATTCAATGACCCGGGGGCCTGCGCTCCGGATACTCGGGCAGCCCGTCGGCGAGCTTGACCCACGCGAGCCGGTTGCTCGTGCGGGTGTGATCCCGAGGCGGGACGCGCTCCGGATCGTCGAGGCTGCAAGTCGTCACGTCGATCTCGGACGGCGCGTCGTCGGCTTCGAACGTGATCTGCGTCCCGCAGCGGGGACAGAAGCCGCGCGTGCCGTTCGGCGAGGACCGAAACCGGGTGGGCTCACCCGCGAGCCACCGGAACGCGGGCCGTGGCACCGTGAACCAGGCGACGAACGGCGCCCCGGTCGTGCGGCGGCAGATCGAGCAGTGGCAGTTGGTTTCGTGGGTCGGCGTCCCCGCCGCCTCGTACCGGAGATACCCGCAATAGCATCCGCCGCTCGCCATGTCGACCGCCTTTCGCTCCGACGTCCCGGTCCACTCGCGCCCGACCCGCGCCAGCCTGGCGAACGTGCGGCTCGCCTGCCGACTACCGGACCGGAACGATGATCGGCGCACCGCCCCCGGGATCGCGCTGTCGCGCCTCGCCCCGACCGGCGTCGACGACGCGGCCCCCGCGGAGGATCACGCTGTACTCGGCTCGGTCCGACGACCAGGTGCTGGCGAGGCGGTTCTGGTACCGGAGCACCTCGTACTCGCCGATCCGCTCGGTCCCGTCGGGATCGCCGAGCAGCGCGACGACCTCGTCCTTCCACAGGCCGGGATGGACGCTACGCATCCGCTCGCCGGTCGCGCAGGCGACGAGCGCGGCCGCGATCAGCAACGCGGCGACGAGCCTGGAGCGCAGCGGTGGCAAGGCTGTTCCCAAGACAAGACTACGGCCGCAATCGAGAGTGCACGCAAGCGCTTGCGCCCAGCGCGAAGGCTCTGCGGTGTGGCTCGCGGGCCGAGAGGGCTCGCGTCGCCGGCGGAATACGCACGCGGGCTGAAGCGTACACGCTTCCGGGGGCCGATTCCGCGCATGCCCGACCCCGGCGCGGGATCGTTCATTCAGCCCGTACGGCGCCCCGTTTCCGTGCAAGGTGTCAGGCTCCGGACAGACTTTGCGGCGCGCTCACGCAATGTGAACAAGTTGTCAACTGTGAACTAAGTCCGCTTCGTCCCGGAGATGCGCGGTGTAACTTTGTTCCGACAATAAGAAGAACGACAACAAGACGCACCAAGGAGGAACAGCAGGATGGCGGCGACCTGCGGGAGGGCCACGTCGTACGCTCGTGCTCCGCGCGCTGCGCGGAGCACTGATCGTCTCCACACCGACCGTCGATCGGCCGTCCCGTTCGTGCCGGCTGGCCCGCGCCCGCCGCGCGATCTCCTCCTTTTCCGACTCCGACACTCGCCACGCGGATCCGACCGGCCGCCCGGCTCGCGCACGCCGACGCGCGGCGAGCCGCGAACGAGCGCCGCCGGTGCGCGGCCGGAGCGAAGGCACGCGCGCCCGATGAAGGGCTGAACGGCAAGCCCGGGCTTGCCGGCCGTAAAGGGAGGGATCGTCGATGTTCAGCTGGATCATCGGCTCGAGCCTAAAGTTCCGGTTCCTGGTGCTCGCCGCCGCCGCGGCGCTGCTCGTCTTCGGGACCCAGCAGCTCCAGAAGATGCCGATCGACGTGTTCCCCGAGTTCGCGCCGCCGCAGGTGGAGATCCAGACCGAGGGGCCGGGGATGAACTCCGCCGAAGTGGAGGAGCTGATCACCATCCCCATGGAGGACGCCCTCCGCGGGACGCCGGGCGTCGAGTTCGTCCGCTCGTCGTCGGTGCAGGCGCTGTCGCAGGTCCGGCTGCTGTTCAAGCCGGGCACCGATCTCATGGACGCGCGGCAGCGCGTGCAGGAGCGCGTGAAGCTCGCGATCGCCGAGCTGCCCCAGTCGTCCGGCATGCCGGTGATGCTGCAGCCGCTGTCGTCGACGAGCCGGGTCATGAAGATCGGCCTCTCGTCGAAGGTCTACGACATGATGGACCTGTCGATGATCGCCTACTGGACGATCAAGTTCCGCCTCATGTCGGTCCCCGGGGTGGCGAACGTCCCGATCTGGGGCGAGCGGATCAAGTCGCTGCAGGTGCAGGTCGATCCCGGGCTGATGCGCGCCCACGGCGTCACGCTCGACGAGGTGCTGGAGACGACCTCCGAAGCGCTCGACTTCGGCCTGCTCCGGTACACCGGCGCGGCGAAGACCCGGATCGACGGGATGCTCGACACCCCCAACCAGCGGCTCGTGATCCACCAGCCCTCGCCCGTCTTCTCGCCGGAGCATCTGGCCGAGGTCCCGATCGCCCTGAAGGTCCGGCGCGCCGACCCGCCGCGGCTGCGCGACGTCGCCAACGTGACCTGGGACACCTGGCCGATCATCGGCGATGCCGTGATCAACGACGGCGCCGGTCTGATGATGATCGTCGAGAAGCTGCCGTGGGCCAACACGCTCGACGTGACGCGCGGGGTCGAGCGGGTGCTCGCCGAGGTGCGGCCCGGCCTGCCCGGCATCGAGATCGACTCGGCGATCTTCCGGCCGGCGACCTTCATCGAGCTGTCGATCGAGAACCTGGCGATCGCGCTCGCCATCGGCGCGGTCCTGGTGATCATCATCCTCGGCGCCTTCCTCTACGAGTGGCGGGTGGCGCTGATCAGCGTGATCGCGATCCCGTTGTCGCTGGTGGCGGCGGGGGTCGTCCTCTATTTCGCCGGCGCCACGATCAACACGATGGTGCTGGCGGGATTCGTGGTCGCGCTGGGCTCGGTCGTGGACGACGCGATCATCGACGTCGAGAACGTCGTGCGGCGGCTGCGCGAGCACCGCCTGGCGGGCGGCCGGAAATCGACCGCGCGCATCATCCTCGAGGCCTCGCTCGAGGTGCGCCCGCCGATCCTGCAGGCGACGATCATCATCGCGCTCGCCGTGACCCCGGTCTTCTTCATGGGCGGGCTCGCTGGCGCGTTCTTCGAGCCGCTCGCGACCGCGTTCATCCTGGCGATGCTCGCGTCGATGGTCGTCGCGTTGACCGTCACCCCGGCGCTGTGCCTGATCCTGCTGCGCGACGCCGCGATCGAGCACCGCGAATCGCCGCTGGTGCCGTGGCTCAAGCGGATCTACGGCGCGATGCTGCTGCGGGTCGTCAATGCGCCGCGCGCGACGTTCGCCAGCGGCGCCGCCCTGGTCCTGCTCGGAATCGCGGTATGGCCGTTCCTCGGCCATGCGCTGCTGCCGGCGTTCAAGGAGCGGGACTTCCTGATGCACTGGGTCCCGGCCGAGGGCACTTCGCATCCGGAGACGTTCCGGATCACCCAGCTCGCCAGCCGCGAGCTGCGGGCGATCCCGGGGGTGCGCAACTTCGGCGCCCACATCGGACGCGCCGTCGGCGGCGACGAGCCCTACGGCGTCAACTTCACCGAGAACTGGGTCAGCGTCGATCCGAAGGTGGACTACGACAAGACCCGCGCGAGCATCGAGGCCGTGGTCGACGGCTATCCCGGGCTCTATCGGGACGTGCAGACCTACCTGCGCGAGCGCATCAAGGAGGTCCTGACCGGCGCGGGCGAGTCGATCGTCGTGCGCATCTTCGGACCCGAGCTCCCGGTCCTGCGCCGCGAGGCCGAGCGGGTGCGGCAGGCGATCAAGGACGTCCCCGGCCTCATCGACCTGCACGTCGAGCAGCAGGTCGAGATCCCGCAGATCCAGGTGAAGGTGAGCCTCGACGCCGCGCGGCGCCACGGGCTCAAGCCGGGCGACGTCCGGCGGGTGGCGGCGGCGATGATGTCGGGTATCGAGGTCACCGACATCCACCGGGAGGGCAAGGTCTACGACGTGTTCGTGTGGTCGGCGCCGGCGATGCGTCACAGCGTCGAGACCATCCGCGATATGCTGATCGACACCCCCTACGGCGGGCGCGTGCCGCTGCAGGAGGTGGCCGACGTCGAGCTCGTGCCGACGCCGAACAAGATCAAGCGCGAGAACAACTCCCGCCGGATCGACGTGCACGCGAACGTCAAGGGGCGCGAACTCGGCTCGGTCGCCGACGAGGTCGAGGACCGGCTCGAGAAGCTCCGGTTCCCGATCGGCTACTACCCGCACCTGCTCGGGGAATACAAGGAGCGCGAGGCCGCGCAGCGCAACCTGCTCGGCGCCGCCGCCGCGGTCGCGATCGCGATCTTCCTGCTCCTGCACGCGTCCTTCCGCAGCTGGCGCCTGGCGAGCGTCGTCTTTCTCGCCCTGCCGGCGGCGCTGGTCGGCAGCGTGCTCGCCGCCTTCGCGGGCGACCGGATCATCTCACTCGGCTCGCTCGTCGGGATCATCACCGTGCTCGGGATCGCCGCGCGGAACGGCATTCTGCTCATCCAGCATTACCGGCATCTCGAGCAGGCGGAAGGCGAGCGCTTCGGCCTCGGGCTCATCCTGCGCGGGGCGAGCGAACGGCTGTCGCCGATCCTGATGACCACCCTGTGCACCGGATTGGCGCTCGTCCCGCTGATCGTCGCCGGCAGCATCCCCGGCTACGAGATCGAGCACCCGATGGCGGTGGTGATCCTGGGCGGCCTCGTCTCCTCGACGCTGCTGACCCTGTTCGTCGTCCCGATTCTGTATCTGCGCTTCGCCTCCGGCGGCGCCGAAGCCGACGTGGCCGCGCGCGGAGCATCGAGCCAGGGAGCATAGCCGTGGCGGGCAACATGAGCTTGCAGCGCGCTTGGGCCCGGGCGCGCTCGGGCACGCGCGACGAAACTTCGCCTGCGCGATCGCGGGCCGCCCGGGCTGGCGACCTGCGCCGGCTCGGTGCGATCGCCTTGGTCGGCCTGCTGGCGCTCGGCATCCCGGCGGTTGCGCAGGAGCCGGACCGCAAAGACACGCCCGCATCCGCACAGGACGCGCCGCCGGACCGCAAGGACACGCCCGCACCCGCACCGGACGCGCCGCTGGACCGCAGGGAAACGCCCGCACCCGCACAGGACGCGCCGCCGGACCGCAAGGACTCCCCGACGGCCGGGCAGGAGGCCCCGCCGGACCGCGGCGGCACGCCGCCACCCGCCTCGGACCCCGCACCCGCCCGCGCCGACGCGCCTGCCCCGGAGCCGGCGCCCGCGCCGGAGCCCCCGGCGGCGCGCGCGCCAGACCCAGCGCCCGACGCCAAGGCGCCGCCGGCCCGCGCGAAGAAGGATCCGGATCCGGCTCATATCCGCGGGCAGATCGCCACGGTCCAGGGGTCGTCGATCGTCGTGAAGACCCGCGACGGCAAGAGCGCGCGCGTCCGGCTCACCGACGGTCTGACGATCATCAAGCTCAGCAAGGGCAGCTTCACCGCCGTCGACTTCGGAATCTACGTCGGCGCCGTCGCGGTGCGCCTGGAGGCGTACAGCCCGATCGTCCGCGACTCGCTCAGCTGGCTGCACAAGGGCTTCGAGCTGCGGATCATCGACGAGCAGCTGCGCGGCATCGCCCTGGGAGAGAAGAAGTGGGACCTCACGCCCGAGACGATCATCGCGCACGGCTGGGTGGACGACATCGAGGGCCGCGTCATCTCGATCAAGTGGGGCCCGACCGAGGCCGAGGAGACCGACGTGGAGACGCCGCGCGACGCGCCGGTCCTGCGCATGTCCCTCGGCGACAAGAGCCTGATCAAGCCGGGTGCGCACGTGTTCGCCGGCGCGCAGCCGAGCGCGGACGGCAACTACTCGGCGGTTTTCATCTTCGTCGGCCAGGACGGAATCGTCCCGCCGTTGTGAGCAGCGAGGTGCTCGAATGAACGTGAAACTGATCGTTGCGGATCGTGACGAACGGGCGCGGCTGGTCGCGCACCGGCCCTCGGGCGCGTCCCTCGCCTTGGCGGCGCTGGCGACGCTCCTGCTCGCGCCGGTCCCGGGACAGGCGGCGGATCCGGCGGGACCGGGAGCGGCGGGCGCGAGCCATGCGGTCAAGCTGGAGAGCGTCCCGGGGAGCGGCGTCAAGCGCGTGACGCTGACCGCGAAGGCGGCCGAACGCCTCGGCATCGAGACGGGCAAGGTCGATGAAGAGCCCATCGTCCGCAGACAGATGTTCGGCGGGCTGGTGACGCCGCCGCTCGAGAAGCCGCCACCGCCGAAGCCCTCCGGCGGCGGCCTGTTCGGAGGCTTCCAGCAGTCCGCTGCGGGGCCGGCGCGGCCCGGCGCGGGCCTGTTCGGCGGCGCCGGCCAGCCTGGGGACGCAGCGGCGCGCCAGCCGGGCACGGTGACCACCGCGCCGGCGCCGGCCAGAGCGGGGGCCGGCGAGGCCTGGGTGCTCGTCACGCTGTCGCCGGGGGAGTGGGACCGGTTGGCGCAGGACAAGCCGGCGCGGGTGCTGCCGCTCGCCACCCGCGAGGAGGCCGGGAAGAAAGAGGTCACGGCGCGGCCATCCGGACTGCCGCCGCTCGAAGACACGAAGCGCTCGATGCTGCGGCTGTACTACGTGGTGCCGGGCAAGGACCACGGCCTGACGCTGAACCGGCGCGTGCGCGTCGAGCTGCAGCTCGCGGGCAAGACCGAGAAGCAGAAGGTCGTGCCGTACGGCGCCGTGTACTACGACGCGAAGGGCGCCGCCTGGGTGTACGTCGCGAAGGAACCGCTGGTGTTCGAGCGACAGCGGATCGGGGTGAACCGCATCGTCGGTGATCTCGCCGTGCTCGCCGAGGGCCCGCCGGTCGGAACGCCGGTGGTCACCGTCGGCGCCGCGATGTTGTACGGGGCGGAGATCTTCGGAAAGTAGCGGCACGGGGACGGGGGGCCGCCGCCTTGCGGCGGCGCGTTCTCCGCCGCGAATCAAGGTGAGGCTAGAGGGAGGTCGGAGGCCATGTTTCGCTGGATCGTTGGCTCGAGCCTGCAGTTTCGCGTCCTGGTGCTGGGGGTCGCCGCGGCGTTGGTCGCGTACGGGGCCGTTCGGCTTGAGCGCATGCCCGTCGACGTCTTCCCCGAGTTCGCGGCGCCGATCGTCGAGGTGCAGACCGAGGCGATCGGGCTGTCCGCCAAGGAGGTGGAGAGCCTGATCACCCTCAACCTCGAGGAGCTGCTGAGCGGCGTGCCGTGGCTCAAGTCGATCCGGTCGAAGTCGGTCACCGGCCTGTCCTCGATCATCCTGACGTTCGACTCCGGAACCGACGTACTGAAGGCGCGGCAGATGATCCAGGAGCGCCTGACGCTCGCCTACACCCTGCCGAACGTCGCGCGCCCGCCGGTCATCCTGCAGCCGGTGTCGGCGACGAGCCGCTTCCTGATGATCGCGATCTCGTCGAAGCAGGTCGAGCCGACGGAGCTGTCGCTGATCGCCCGCTGGACGATCAAGCCGCGGCTGACGGGCGTGCCCGGCGTGGCGAACGTGGCGATCTGGGGCCAACGGCTGCGGCAGCTGCACGTCCAGATCGATCCCGACCGCCTGCGCGATGCGCGGCTGATCCAGGACGACATCATCACCGCCGCCGGCGACGCGCTGTGGGTGTCGCCGCTCACCTTTCTGAAGGGCTCGGCGCCCGGGACGGGCGGCTGGATCGACAACCGCAATCAACGGCTCGGCGTGCATCACGACATGCCGATCAAGTCGCCGGAGGACATGGCGAAAGTCAGCGTCGGCGCGCAGCACCTGCTGATGACCGGCAAGACGCTGAGCCTGGGCGAGGTGGCCGAGGTGACCTTCGACCATCCGCCGATGATCGGCGACGCGTTCGTCAACGACGGCAACGGCCTGCTGCTCGTCGTCGAGAAGTTCCCGTCCGCGAACACCCTGGAGGTCACGCGCGGCGTCGAGCAGGCGCTCGCCGAGCTGCAGCGCGGGCTGCCGGGGGTGGAGATCGACCCCACCGTCTTTCGGCTCGCCTCCTACATCGAGGATTCGATTGCCAACCTGATCCTGGCGATGGTGATCGGCGCCGTCCTGGTCGTGCTCGTGATCGGCGCCTTCCTCGCCAACTGGCGCAGCGCGCTCGTCAGCTTCGTGTCGATCCCGCTGTCGCTGCTCGCCGCGGTGATCGTCCTCCAGCTGACCGGCGCCACGATCAACACCATGATTCTCGCGGGCCTGGTCATCGCCCTGGGGGTGGTGATCGACGACGCGGTGGTCGACGTCGCCCGGCTCATCCGTAGGCTGCGCGAGCGCCCGGCGGCGAGCGGCGGCTCGCTCGCGGCCGTCATCCGCGAGACCACGCTGGAGACGCGCGGCACCACGATCTACGCGACGTTGATCATCATGCTCGCCGTCACGCCGATCTTCTTCATGGGCGGCGTCGCCGGCGCGTTCTTCGAGCCGCTCGCCCTCGCCTACGTGGCGGCGGTGGTGGCGTCCATGGTCGTCGCGCTGACGGTCACGCCGGCGTTGAGCCTCATGCTGCTCGGCAAGACGCAGCCGAGCGTGGGCGAGCCGCCGGTGGCGGCCTGGCTCCGCGATCGCTACGAGGCCGCGCTGCGCCGAGTCATGGCGGCCCCGCGCCAGGCGTTCGTCGCGACCGCCGTGGTGGCGGTGGGCGGCATCGCGATCGCGCCGCTGCTCGGGCAGTCGCTGCTTCCCTCGCTCAAGGAGCGGGAGCTCGTGGTGCATCTGACGACCGCGCCCGGAACGTCCCATCCCGAGACCTACCGGATCACCGCTCGCTTGAGCCGCGAGCTGCGATCGCTCCCGGGCGTTCGCAACGTCGGCGCCCACGTCGGACGGGCGATCACCGGGGACCGGGTCGTGGGCATCAACTCGAGCGAGATCTGGGTCAGCATCGATCCCAAGGCCGACCACGCCAGGACGGTCGCCGCGGTGCGCGAGGCGATCGCGGGCTACCCGGGGATCGACCGCAGCGTGCAGACGTATCTCCGCGACAAGGTGAGCGAAGCGCTCACCGGCGCGAGCACCGCGATCGTCGTGCGCATCTACGGCCCGAAGCCCGAGGTCCTGCGCGCCAAGGCCGAGGAGGTCCGCCAGGCGCTCGCCGGCGTCGCCGGAATCGTCGACCTGCGCGCCGAGGGCCAGGTCGAGGAGCCCGAGGTGAAGGTCCAGGTGAACCTGGAAGCCGCCGGCCGCGCGAGCGTCAAGCCGGGCGACGTGCGCCGCAACTCGGCAACCGTGTTCTCCGGGCTGGCGGTCGGCTTCCTCTTCGAGGAGCAGAAGATCCACGACGTGATGGTCTGGAGCCCGCCCGAGGCGCGCCGCAGCCTGACCGATCTCCAGGAGCTCTGGGTCGGGCGGGCCGACCGCCAGTACGTGCGGTTGGGCGACGTCGCCGACGTGCGCATCGTGCCGACGCCGACGGTGATCCGCCACGAAGGCATCTCGCCCTACGTCGACGTGATGGCGAACGTCGCCGGGCGCGACCTCGGCTCGGTCATCGACGAGGTCGACGACCGGCTCGAGGAGGTGCAGTTCCCGCTCGAGCACAACCCCAAGCTCCTCGGCGAATACGCCGAGCGGGAGGCCGCCGAACGGCGCATGCTCGGCATCGGCGTCGCCGCCGTGATCGGGATCTTCCTGCTGCTGCAGGCTTGCTTCGGCAGCTGGCGCCTGGCGCTCGTCGCTTTCCTCGCCCTCCCGGCAGCGGTCGCCGGCGGGGTGCTCGGCGCGCTCGCGAGCGGCGGCGCGATCTCGCTCGGCTCGATCGTCGGGTTCCTCGCCGTGCTGGGCATCGCCGCCCGGAACGGCCTGCTGCTGATCAGCCACTATCAGCGGCTCGAGGCGCAGGCCGCCGCGCCGTTCGGCCTCGACCTGGTTCTGCGCGGGGCCCGGGAGCGGCTGTCGCCGATGCTCGCGAGCTCCGCGGCGATCATCGCCGCGCTGCTGCCGATCGTCGTCTTCGGACAGATTCCGGGCCTCGAGATCGTGCAGCCGACGGCGATCGTCATCATCGGCGGCCTGGTCGCATCGACGCTGTTCACCCTGTTCGTCATCCCGGCCTTGTGCCTGCTCGTCGGGCCGAACGCCGGGCGCCGGCTCGACCTCGGCCCGGCCGATGGGCACGGGACCGCGAATGCCGGTTGATGCGGACAGTGAAGATGGACGCGCGATGGCCCGGCGCGCTCGCGGTCGCGCTGGGCCTGGGATTCTGCGCCGCGGCGGCGAACGCCGATAGCCGGGAGGCCCCGCCGGCCGGGACGCCGCCCGTCGCGGTCGCTGGGGTCGATGCGGCGGCGCCTGCGCCGGACCCCGGCGAACGATCCTCCGGGTTCGGCTTGCGGCTGCGGGGCGGGAAAGAGGCGCAGGATGAGCTCTTCGCCGCGCGCCGTCCGCCGCTGAGTCTGACCGCTCCCCGTGGCGAGCGGCACTTCTCCGCGGCTCCCGTCGCCGACGTCCACGCCCCGCTCGCCCAGTTCCAGCTACCCAAGCCGCCCGCCGAAGCGACGCGGGAGGCCGAGCGGCAGGCGGCAGCGCCGTTGGCGAGCGACTTGACGTTCGCGTACGCCTACGGGAGCGACTCGGAGCTCGCCTACCGCAAGGACCCGGACCTCAACAAGTCCGTCCGGGACAATTCGATCACCTTCGCGCCGACGCTGTTCGGTTTCGTCGACTACCGCCCGACGCCGTGGCTGGAATCCCGGGTGGAGGGGACGTTCGAGGTGTTCATCCCGGTGAAGGAGGAGGAACGGGTGGTCCTGCCGAACGGGGACGTGACGTTTCCGGACCGCAGGACGCGCGTCTCGCTGCTCATCGACCAAGTGTACGTCACGATCAAGAACCTCACCGGGCCGTTCGATTTCACCGCCGGGCGCCGCAACTTCGAGGATCCCCGGCTCTGGCTCTACGACGCCGCGCTGGATGCGTTCATCACGAAGCTCAGGCTGGGCGACTTCCACACCGAAGCGAGCGTGTCGCGCGAGAACCTGTGGGACCTCGACATGATGCGCAACGTCCTGAAGGGCCGGATCGACAACTACATCTGGTACACCGAGTATCGCGGGATCGAGGATCATCGACTGGCCGGCTACGCGATCTATCGCTACGACCACGCGCGGCCGGCGACCGACGGGCGCCCCCTGTTCATGGGCGTGCGCGCGTTCGGGAGGCCCTCCGACGCCTTCAACTACTGGACCGAGCTCGGCATCGTGCGCGGCAAGGACGAGCTGACGCAGAAGCTCTCGGGTTCGGCGGTCGATGTCGGCTTCACTTACCGCTTGCTCGACCTCCCGTACAACCCGAGCTTCACCCTGGGCTACGCCTCCGGCTCGGGCGACGGCAACCCGAACGACAACCGCAACCGCGCGTTTCGCCAGACCGGGCTGCAGTCGAACGAGACGCGGTTCGGCGGCGTCACCCAGTTCAAGCTGTACGGCGAGGCGGTCGATCCGGAGCTGAGCAATCTGCAGATCTTCACCGCCGGCTTCGGTTTCCGGCCGCTCGCGAACGTCTTCGTCGACCTCGTCTATCATCGTTATCGGCTGAATAGCTTCGCGGAGGAGCTTCGCGGATCGCCGGTCACGGCGTTGATGAACCAGGGCGACACGCCGCTCAGCAAGGACGTGGGGAGCGAGTTCGACGTCATCCTCGGATTCCGCAACATGTTCGGCCTGCGACGGCTCGGATTCGAGGTCAGGGCCGGCTGGTTCTTCCCCGGCAGCGCCTTCCTCCGGAACGACGGCGACGAGACCAATCCGATCATCCGCAAGCCGGACAAGTCGGTCAGCATTCTCGCCGTGATCATCTGGTGAGGCCGGACGAGCGCGGTCGGAGCGGAGCGAGCGACGGTAGGATGGTACGGTGCCTGCGGGCATCGCTGATACGAAGGAGGGCACTCAATGGGCAAGCGAACGATTCGAACGATCCTCGCCGCGGCGGCGGTTCTCGTGTTCTCCACCGCCTGCGGAGACGACTGGCAGCGGGAGTTCGCGATTGCGAGCTGCAAGCTGTCGACCACGGGCCGCAGCCAGTACTTCATCCTCGAGCCCGGTTTCCAGCTGCTCCTCGAAGGCGGCGGCACGCGGCTCCAGATCACCGTCCTCGACGAGACCAAGACGGTCGACGGCGTGCTCACCCGCGTCGTCGAGGAGCGGGAGTGGAAGGACGGGAAGCTGTACGAGATCTCGCGCAACTACTTCGCGATGTGCGAGCAGACCAAGGACGTCTTCTACTTCGGCGAGGACGTGGACTTCTACGAGAACGACAAGGTCGTGAAGCACGACGGCTCGTGGCTCGCCGGGGTGGGCGGCAACAAGCCCGGCCTGATCATGCCCGGTGCGCCGAAGGTGGCGATGAAGTACTACCAGGAGATCGCGCCCGACGCGGCGATGGACCGGGCCGAGATCGTCAGCCTCAGCGAGACCTGCAAGACCCCCGCCGGCACGTTCACCGATTGCCTGAAGGTGAAGGAGACCTCGGCGATCGAGCACTTCGCCAAGGAGTACAAGTACCACGCTCCCGGGATCGGGCTCGTGCGCGACGAGGACCTGCAGCTCGTCAAGTACGGCTTCGTCAAGCAGGCCAAGGACAAGTGAGCGATCATTGCGTCCCCAGGAGGGACGTCTCGGTGAAAGCACTGATCGCGATCTCGGCCGTCGCGCTCCTCGCGGGCTGCACCACCGACCCGGCGAGCGGCCGGGTGGCGGCGCAGTCCCCGGCGTACCAGCGGGGCTGGAGCGACGGCTGCGAGTCCGGCGTCTACCGGCGCGACGTCACCTACGCCGGGACGCCGCAAGCGAGCGACCGCTTCAAGCGCGACGAAGAGCAATACCGCGCGAGCCCCGATTACGCGCGCGGCTGGAACGACGGCGAGAAGAGCTGCAGCGTGGGGCGGCCCGGCGAGCGTGGCGGCAGTCGCTGACCGCGCCCTCAGGCGTCGACGACCACCGCCCTGAAGCCCGCCCGCCCGAGCGCGGCGACGATCTCGGCGACGTGATCCGGGCCGCGGGTCTGCAGGACGAACTCGACCTCGGCCGACAGCACCGGAAGGTGCGTGAACGCGCGCTGGTGGTGGACCTCCTCGATGTTCGCGTTCGCCTCGGCGATGCACGCGGTCACGCGTGCGAGCGCACCCGGCAGGTCGCGCAGCTCCACCTTCAGGCGGGCGAGGCGCCCGGAGCGCGCCATCCCGCGCTCGATGATGTCGGAGAGGACGAGCGGATCGATGTTGCCGCCGGAGAGCACGACGCCGACCCGGCGGCCGCGGAAGCGGTCGGGGTGGGCGAGCACCGCGGCGAGCCCCGCGGCGCCGGCGCCCTCGACCACGGTCTTCTCGATCTCGAGCAGCATGACGATCGCCTGCTCGATGTCGCCGTCCTCGACCAGCAGGACCTCGCGCACGAGCGAGCGCACGATCGGGAGCGTGAGCGTGCCCGGCGCCTTCACGGCGATGCCCTCGGCGATGGTGTTCGCCGCGAAGGTCGGGGCGGTCCCCTGGAGCGCGCAGCGCACCGCCGGGAAGCCGCTCGTCTCCACGCCGAAGATCTCGATGCCGGGCGCGACCTCGCGCGCCGCGACGGCCATCCCGGCGATCAGCCCGCCGCCGCCGACCGGCACCACCAGCGCCTCGAGCCGCGGCTGCGCGGCGAGCATCTCCAGCGCGACCGTCCCCTGGCCGCAGACCACCCGCTCGTCGTCGTAGGGATGAACGACGGTGAGCCCGCGCGCGCGCGCCAGCGCGAGACCGGCGGCCTTCGCGTCGTCGAAGGTCTCGCCCTCGAGGATCACCTCCGCGCCGTGGTCGCGAGTGCGGACGACCTTCACGTGCGGCGTGAACCGCGGCATGACGATCACCGCCTTGATGCCGAGCCGGCGGGCGTGGTAGGCCACCGCCTGGGCGTGATTGCCCGCCGAGACCGCGAGGACCCCGGCCGGGCGCTCCGCCGCCGGAAGGGCGGCGAGCTTGTTCAGCGCGCCGCGCTCCTTGAACGACGCGGTGAACTGCAGGTTCTCGAACTTGAGCCAGATCTCCGCGCCGGTGATCTCCGACAGCGTTCGCGAAGCGAGGCACGGCGTCTCCATCACGCTGCCGGCGATCGTCGCCGCCGCTTCGCGGATGCCCTCGGGGCTAATGCGCCCCCGTGAAGGGGGGTGGCGAGCGCCAGCGCGCCGGGGGGTTTCAGGCATCGCTCAGACCGGCTTCACGACGGCGAGGATCACCGCGGCGAGCAGCAGCACCACCGGCACCTCGTTGAACCAGCGGTACCAGACGTGGCTCCGCCTATTGCGGTCGCGCTTGAAGTCGACGAGCAGCTTGCCGCACCAGGCGTGGTAGCCGACGAGCCCGAGCACCACCACGAGCTTCGCCTGCAGCCACAGGCTTCCGGCGCCGAGGCCGTAGCCGAGCCACAGCCAGAGCCCGAACGCGATCGTGAGCACAGCGCCGGGCGTCATGATGCCGAAGAACAGCTTGCGCTCCATCACCTTGAAGCGCTCGATGCCCTCGCGGTCGGTCGCCAAGGCGTGGTAGACGAAGAGCCGCGGGAGGTAGAAGAGCCCGGCGAACCACGTGACCATGAAGACGACGTGGAGGGCCTTGATCCAGAGCATTTCGCGCGGCAGCCGTCGCGGGGCGCGCCCTCGCGCTCAGCTCGCAAGCCTCCGCCTGAGGAGCACGGTCGCAGCATAGAAGCCGGCCACCGCGTAGGCAAGCAGCACGGCGACGTGCAGCAGCACGTTCTCCGGGAGCGCGCCGAAGGTGAGCGGCCGCACGAGCTCGGTCGCGTGCGAGAGGGGGAGGCACTCGGCGGCGATGCGCAGGGGCGCCGGCAGCCGGTCGAGCGGGAAGAACACGCCGGACAGCATCGCCATCGGCGTGACGACCAGGGTGAAGTAGTAGCTGAAGAAGTCGTAGGACGGCGACAGCGCCGTCATCGCCAGCCCGAGCGCGCCGAAGCAGATTCCGATGAGCGGCACCACCAACAACGCCGCCAGGGCGAGCGGGGAGGTCACCACCCCGAGCGCGTACACGACGACCAGGATCGCGAGCCCCGAGAGGACGCTCTTGGAGGCCGCCCACACGAGCTCGGCGAGCACGACGTCGTCGAGCGCCACCGGGGCGTTGACGATCGCGTCCCAGGTGCGCTGCACGTGCATGCGCGAGAACGCCGAGTACATCGCCTCGAAGGTCGCGGTGTTCATGGTCGAGAAGCAGATCGTCCCGGCGGCGAGGAAGGCGATGTACGACACGCCGTCGACCTCCGGCAGGAAGGCGCCGAGCCCGTAGCCGAGCCCGAGCATGTAGATCGTCGGGTCGGCGAGGTTGAAGAGCACCGACGGGCCGGCGAGCTTCGTCCAGACCAGGAAGTTCCGCCGCCAGACGGGCACGAACCGGAACGAGAGGCGTGGCAGCGCGTAGGTCGCGGTCATTGTTCAGTCCCTCAGCTCGCGCCCGGTGAGCTTGAGGAACACGTCCTCGAGGTTCGCCGGGCGGTGAAGATAGCGCAGGCCGGGCGCGCGCTCGAGGCTCGCGATGAGCGGCGCAGCGTCGGCGGTGTAGCAGAAGACGGTCTCGCCGCTGCGCTCGAGGCGGGAGCAGAGGCGCGCGCCGGTCGCGGCCCAGGCGTCGAGCCCGTCGCCGTGCACCTCGACCACGTGCGGCTCGATGTGTCGCAGGATCAGCGCGCGCGGGCTGCCCTCGGCGATGAAACGGCCGCGGTCCATGATCGCGATCCGGTCGCACAGCCGTTCCGCCTCTTCCATGAAGTGCGTCGTGAGGAGGATCGTCTTGCCGCGCCCGAGGAGCTGCTTGAGGCGGTCCCAGATCACGTGCCGCGCCTGCGGGTCGAGGCCGGTGGTCGGCTCGTCCATGAAGACGAGCTCGGGATCGTTCACGAGCGCGCGGGCGAGCGTGAGGCGGCGCCGCATGCCTCCCGACAGCGTCTGGATGCGGCTCGACGCTCGGGCGCCGAGACCGGCGAACTCGAGCAGCCCGGGCAGCCGGCCCCGGAGCGTGGCCTCGTCGAGCCCGAAGTAGCGCCCGTAGACGAGCAGGTTCTCGGCGACCGTGAAGTCCGGGTCGAGATTGTCCATCTGCGGCACCACGCCGACCGCGCGCCGGGCGACGCGGGCGCGCGGCGGCACGGGTTCGGCCAGGAGCTCGATCGCACCCGCATCCGGCGCGATGAGGCCGAGGCACAGCCGGAGCGTCGTCGTTTTGCCGGCGCCGTTCGGCCCCAGCAACCCGAAGCACTCGCCGCGCCGGATTGCGAACGAGACGCCGGCGACCACCTCGAGGTCGTCGTAGCGCTTGCGCAGCTCCTGGACGCGCAGCACCGCGTCCGCGACGTTGCCCTGCGCCTCCTTTTCCGCCGACGCAGGGAGCATGCCCTCCGGCGCCTCCCGCTTCACCGCCACTGCCCCTTGATGATGTTCTTGATCAAGTGCAGCTTGCGGTGGAAGAAGTGATCGGCGCCGGGCACGACCACGACCGGCAGCTCCTGCGGCCGGGCCCACGCGAGCGTGTTCGCGAGCGGCGCCGTCTCGTCGAGCTCCCCGTGGATGAGGATCGTATCGGGCGGGACGGGCTCGGCCTTGTACGTGCGCCCGCCGGCCACGAGGCCGTCCGGCACGCCCACGAGCGCCATGCGCTCGGGCTTCAGGCGTTGCGCGACGCGCGTCTGCACGAAGGCGCCGAACGAGAATCCGGCGAGCGCGACCGGCAGCGGGCCGAGCCGCGCCTGCCCCCAGTCGACGACCCGCAGGAGATCGTCGGTCTCGCCGACGCCGTGGTCGTGCGCGCCGGCGCTCGCGCCGACGCCGCGGAAGTTCGGGCGGATCGCGACGTAGCCGAGCTCGGTGAAGGTCTTCGCCAGGGTCTGCGCGACCTTGTTGTCGAGCGTTCCGCCGAACAGCGGATGGGGATGGGCGACGAGCGCGATGCCGCGCGCCGCCTCTTCCGCGCCCTCGGTCGGGAACACCGCCGGATGATCGACGACCACCTCGATGTCGCCGGCGGCGCCCGCGACGAGCGCCCGCTCCGGCTTGCGGGTCATAGCAACAGCCGCTCGACGATCCGGCCGTGGACGAGGTGCTCCTCGATGATCTCGTCGATGTCGGACTTGTCGACGTAGGTGTACCAGACCGCGTCCGGGTACACCACGACGCAGGGCCCCTCCTCGCAGCGGTCGAGGCAGCCCGACTTGTTCACGCGCACCTTGCCCGGCCCCGCGAGCTTGCGCTCCTTGACGCGGTCCTTGCAGTACGCGCGCATCGCGTCGGCGTCGTGGTTCTGGCAGCACGCCGCGCCGGCGTCGCGCTGGTTGCAGCAGAAGAAGACGTGTCGGGCGTAGTAACTCATCCGAGGGGGATTATAAGCCGCGTGCTACGCTCGGCGGCGCCATGCTGGGCCCGGCGATCCTGCTCCTCTCCGGCGGCGTCGAGAGCACGACCCTGCTGCATCAGCTCGCCCGCGCCGGCGAGCCGACGCAGGCGCTGTTCATCGATTACGGCCAGCGCGCCGCGCCGCTCGAGCGGCGCGCGGCCGAGGACCAGTGCGCGAGCCTCGGCGTCGAGCTGGTCGCGCTCGATCTCGCGCGGGTGGGCGCGGCCTTCCGACGCGGCCAGGACCGCAAGGCCCACGTGCCGCTGCCGCACCGGAACCTCGTCGCGCTGAGCCTCGGCCTCTCCTACGCGACGAACCTCGGCGCCGGCCGGCTGTACCTCGCGGCGAACCGCGACGACGCGCTCGACTACCCGTCGGCCTCGCACGCATTCCTCGCGCAGTTCCGGCTCGTCTGCGGGCTGCTCGGGGGCGTCGAACTGCGCACGCCGTACGTGGACCTCGCGAAGCCCGAGGTCGTCCGGCGCGGCGTGACGCTCGGCGTCGACTACGACACGACCTACTCGTGCCTGCTCGGTTACGCGGTGCACTGCGGCCGCTGCCCGCAGTGCCAGAAGCGGCGCGCGGCGTTCCGCGCAGCGGCGGTCGAGGAGCGGGCGGGCTTCTACCGGGTCTAGCCGCGCAACACGCGGAACCCCTCGCGCGTCGCGGCGTCGTTGAGACGCTGGTCGAGCCCGACGAACTCCAGCGTCGCCGACTCGCCTTCGGCGGCGACGATCGCGGCGGCGAGCTGGAGGCTGTCCGCCGCGCGCAGCGGATGGACGCGCAGCAAGCGCTGGGCGGTCGTCCGGACCGCCTCCGAAGGCAGGACCTCGTGCCAGGTCGCGCCGAGCGCGCGGAGCCGCTCGAGGGCACCGGTCGCCTCGGCGAGCGCGAGCGCCCCTTCGCGCTCCCGGCGCGCCAGGGCGGAGGCGCATTCCACGGGCGTCCCCCACCACACGAGCATCCTGGAGTCCTGCTCGAGCAGCGCGAGGAGCGCCGCGCGCGTCGGCTCGTCGACGACGAGCGGCACGATCGCGGAGGCGGCCCAGAATCTCACCGCGTCTCGTCCCGCTCCTCGATCAGCGCCTGGACGACGCTCGCCTTCGGCTTGGCCGCGGCGCCGCGCAGCGTCTTGACCGCAAGCGGGCGAGCGGCGCGCCGGACGAGGCCGGACCGCTCGAGGCGCGTGAGGCGGTCCGCGCCGCCTTCCGCGGACACCACCCGCTCGAGCCGCGCGATCGGCTGGTCGCGGTCGAGGATCAGCACGGTATGACCCGCCCGCACCTTCTTCAGGTAGGCGCTCAGCCGGTTCTTCAGCTCCGAAATCGTCGCCTTTTCCATATGGCCATCATAGCCATGTTCATATGACCTTGCAAGCGCCCGGGCTCAATCCCACGAGCGGCTGTAGAAGATGCCGACGCTGTTGTCGGTGCCGCTCGCCGCGCGCACCCGGAAGCCGCGGCCGAGCAGGAACTCCAGGCCGACGATCGACTGCGCGGCGGCGAGGCCCTGCTCGAAGGTGAGATAGACGCGCTCGGAGAGCTGCTTGCCGACCGCGACCACCTGCCCCTGCAGCTGGCTGCCGCCCTGCAGGCGGATGTCGTCCAGTCCCATCGCGAGCGCGACGCGGCGGCCGAGGGGAATCGAGTTCGGGTCCTCGAGCAGCGCCGCCGCGCCGGCCGAGAGCAGCACCGCGTCGGTCGCGGTCGCGGTGCTGAGGCTGCGCCCGAGGACGAGCCAGGCCAGCGCCTCGCTCTCGGGGAGCGGCGGGTTGGAGACGAGCCGGACGCTCGGCGTGCGCACGCTTCCGGTGAGCTCCACGCCGGCCTCCACCGCGAGCCCGCGCCGCACCGCCCGGATGTCGAGCGCCGGGTCGTCCACCGGCCCGTCGAAGATCAGCCGGCCGCGCTCGATCTCGAGCCGCTGGCCGAGGAAGAAGTACGTGCCGCGCGCGGTGCGCACTGCGCCCTTGGCGGTGAGCAGCCTGTCCGCCGTGGCGATGCGCAGCGCGCCCTGCAGCCACGCGTCGAGTCCCGCGCCGAGGATGTGGAACTCGCGCCCGAAGTCGAGATCGAGCGCGAGCCGGAGCGGCACGTCCTGGCGCGCGGCGGGCTGCGGCTTCGCCGGCCGTCCGACCACGATCACGTCGTCGTCGAGCGTCGCGCCGCGCCGGCGGGCGAACTCGACGTAGCCCTCGCGCGCCGCGAGCCTGCCCTCGAGCGCGAGGCGCCCACCGGCGAACGTCGCCACGCCGTCGCCGTCGACGGTGAGCCGCAGGTCCGGACGGCCGAAGAGCCGAAAGCGCTCGGCGCGCCAGGCGATCGTCGTCCCGCCGCGCGCCGGATCGCGCGGCGCCGTCCCGCGCGCGGTGAAGCGTCCCTCGCCGCCGTCGATCTCGAACGCCTCGAGCACCAGGGCCTCGTCGGTGAGGGTGACTGTGCCGTGCCCGTTCGCCAGCCGCACGCCGTACGTCGGCAGCTCGATCGCGAGCCCGCGCGCCTCGGCCCGGCCGGCGGTGAGGCGCGGCGCGGCGAGCGTGCCGGCGGCGGCGAGCGTCCCGCGGACGCTGCCGTCGAAGAGGAAGTCGCCGCGGGCGAGCGTGCCGAGCGGGCGGAGCGACGCGATCGACCCGTGCGCGGCGAACCGGATCGGCGCCGCGGGCGGGATCACGCCGGGCTCCGCCCCGGGCACGCGATCGATCTTGAGCGTCGCCTGCGCGGCGCCGAGCGAGACGGTCGCGACGTCGAGCCGCGCGGCCACGGCGTCGTCGACCACGCGCGCCTCCAACGCGAGGCGCGTCAGACCCAGCGGGAACGCCGGTGCCTCGCCGAGCGCGACATCGCCCGATTCGCGCGCGAGCGACACGGTGCCGTTGAGACGCGGCGACAGGTCGATCGACCACGAGCCGGCGAGGACGAGCGTCGTCGCGATCTCGCGCCGCTCGGGCAGCAGCGCGAGGAACGGCGCCAGCGCGACGCCCGAGAATCGCCCGGTCGAGGCGAGTCGACCGCGCTCCCAATGCAGGTTCTTCAGGCTGATCTCGCCGTCGCCCAGCCGCGCGGCGGTCGCGCCCACGACCGCGCGTTCGCGGGCGAGCTCCAGCGCGGCCGGCGCGGTGAGCGTCAGCGCGAACCGCCCGCGGTTCGCCAGCGTCTCCAGCGCGCCGCGCCAGGCGCGCTCCCGCCAGCCGCCGGCGAGGCGCGCCGCGAGATCGACGTCGTCGCCGCGCGCGCGCACGTCGATCACGTGCCGCGCGAGGTGGCCCTTCACCTGCACCGACGCCGCTCCGACCGCGATGCGCGGGGCGGCGACGACGTCGGCGCGCACCTCGAGCGCGAGCTGCGGATCGGCGTCGGCGGAAACGGCGCCGCGCGCCTCGACCGTCCGCGCCCGATAGCCGCCGACCGCGAGCCGCTCGCCGGCGAGCGCGAGCTCGACGCCCGGGCGAGCGAGCGCGCCGCGCAGCGTCGCCGTCCCGGTAAGCGCGCCCGCGATCCGCGGATCGAGCTCGGCGAGCCGCGCGGCGTCGATGCGCAGCACGAGCGCGTCGGTCGCGCGACCGAGACCGCCCTCGGCCGCGATCGCGTTGGCGCCGATGCGCAGGCTCGCGCGCGCGTCGCGGATCGCGTCCGCGTCGAGCGAGAGCTCGCCGTGCCCGGTCACCGGCGCCTTGCGCCAGCGGCTGTCGGCCAGCTCGACCTTGAGGTCGGCCCGCCAGCGCGGCTCGAGCGCGCCGACGGCCGCGATTCGTCCGGCGAGGCGCGCGTCGGGAAACTCGCCGAACGCCGCCGGGTCGAGTCGGTCGAGCACCGCGCTGATGCTGAACGCGCGCTCGCCGGTGAGGCCGATCGTCCCCGCGGCGGTGGCGGCGCCCGCGCCGGCGGCGACGCGCGCGCGCTGCACGACAAACGTGTCCCCGCGCCGGGCGCCGTCGAGCTCGAGCTCGATTCCGCGCTCGGCGAGGCGCGCCCGCACGGCTTGCTCGGCCGCGCCGAGCGTCGCGTCCAACCGCCCCGCGAGCCGCGTCGCGCGCAGCGGCCGGTGGATCGCCCGCAGATCGAGGTCGCGCACGGCGAGCGCGAGGTCTACGCGCTGCGCGGCGAGCATCGCCGTCCCGGCGGCGGCGCCGGCCGCGCCGAGGTCGACGCGCAGGGCGCCGAGCGCGATGCGCCCGGCTTCGAACCGGAACGGGGAGGCGAAACCGGCCACCGGCAGGCGGTCGTCGGTGATCGGACCGGCGGCGCCGTTCCGCGCCGAGAGCTCGCCGTCGATCCGATCCGCGCCGCCGCTCGCGGCCGTCAGCGTGACCGAGAGCCGGGTCCGCGGCAGCGAGGAATCGAGGCGTGCGAGATCGATCTCGCCGGCCCGGAGCCGTCCGGCCTCGAGCCAGCGCTCGGCAAAGGGCGCGAGCCGGAGCTCGCCCGTCGCCCTGGCACCGGGGAGCGCCGCGTCGAGCGCGACCTCGAGGCGCTCGAGCGTGCCGCCGAGGCGCGCGCGCAGCGCTTCGACGCGGAGCCGCGGCGCCGGGTCGAGCTCGAATCCGCCGTCGACCCGGAACGGGCGGTGCGCAGCGAGCCGCAGGCTGCCGCGCAGCGCGCCGACCGCCGTCCGCGCGGCGAGGTCGTTCACGCTGTGCTCGCTCGGCGAGCCGCGGTAGCCGAAGGCGACGGCCTCCGCCGCGTGCGTCGTGTCGGCCTCGCGCCAGACGAGCCGCGCGATGCGCGCCCGCTCGATCGTCAACGCCAGTGGCAGGCCGATCGCGCCGGGCGGCGTCGTCGGCCCGCGGGCTGGCTTGGGCGCGATCTCGACCTCGCGCGCGGCGAGCGTGGCGAGCCGGACCCGGCCCGCGAGCAACGCGCCCGGCGACCACTCGAAGGCGACGTCGGTGGCGGTGACGACGAGGTCATCGTCCGAGTAGCGGACACGCCGCGCGCGCACCGTGCCGCCGAGCGCGCCGCTTGGAGCGTCGATCGCGAGAGCGCCGCCGCTGGCGGCGACGGCCCGCGCCGCGACCCAGCGGACCGCGCTCTCGCTCGTCGCGAGCCACAGCGCGCCGCCAGCCAGGCCGGCGACGGCGAGCACCACCGCGACGAGGAGCAGCCGTTTCCAGCGCATCGGTCAGAACGTCAGCCCGAACGAAAAGTGGATGCGGAACTCGTCGACGTCGCGTCCGTAGGCGACGTCGAGCCGCAGCGGCCCCGCCGGGGTGCGCACCCGCGCCCCGATCCCGTAGCCGAGGGCGAGCCGCGCGCCCGTCAAGTCATCGACCGCGTTGCCCGCGTCGACGAAGGCCGCGATCCCCCACGCCTCGCCCACCCAGTAGATGCTTTCCGCGCTCGCGAGCGCGTAGTAGCGACCGCCGACCACCGCCTCGCCCTTGCGGACGCCGAGGCTCTCGAACGCGTAGCCCCTGACGGTCGTGTCGCCGCCGGTGCGGAACAGCACCGCCTGCGGGATGCCGTTCGACGTCGAAGCGAGGACCGCGCCCGCCTCGGCCCGGAGGACCACGTCGACGTTGCGCGCGAGCGCCCCGAACCACGCGAGCTTGCCGACCGCGCGGCCGAACTCGCGGCTCGACACGAGCGGCGGCGCGGCGGAGAGCTGCAGGGTCGCGTTCCAGCCCTTGCGCGGGTCGACCAGGTTGTCGGTGCGGCGCCACGTGTACCAGAAGTTCGCCATGGACGCATAGGTCGTGTCCTGCGGCAATCCGGCGGGCGACTGCTCCTCGTAGATGTAGCCCAGGCCGTACGCGGGCTGATCGCGCTCCTCGACGAGCCGGCGCGCCCAGTCGGCGCGGAAGACCTCGGTGTCGAGCCCTTCCACCTGCTTGAACTCGACGCCGGTCGAGTAGGCGTCGCGCCAGCCCGAGCGCGCCGCCGGCGCCTCGAGCGTGCCGGAGACGCCCTGGATCTTGCTTTCGAGACGCACGCCCGCGCCGAAGCGGAATCCGGTGCCGAGCGCGTCGACGTCGCGGTAGTCCAACTGCGCGCGCCAGAGGGTGTCGGTGCTGTAGCCGATGCCGACGTCGACGCGCTTCGTCGGCGCCTCGATCACCGACACGCGCACCGGCAGCCGCTCCGGCTGCGCGGGATCCGGCGCGACCGTGACCTGCACGCTCGCGAACTGGTTGGTGGCGATCAGCCGCCGCTGGTAGCGCTCGAGCGTCTCGCGGCTGAACGGCTCGCCGGCGACGATCGGGCTCAGGTTGCGGACGGTCGGCTCTGCGTAGCGGCTCAACCCGGAGATCTCCACCTCGCCGAACGTGAACGGCGGGCCGCTCCCGACGACGAGCTCGAGGTCGGCGGCGTGCGCCTGCGGATCGACGGTCGCGCGGCTCGATCCGATCGACGCCGCGGCATAGCGCTCGCGCGCGAACGCCGCGACCGCCTCGGCCTTCGCCACGTTCCACGCCGTCTGGGTGAAGACCGCGCCCTCCGGGAGCGACCATTGGCGGCGGATCTCGTCGAGACGCGCCGCGCTCGCCGGGTCGTCGAGCGCCGGCCCCGCGAGCGCGACGCGCACGCCGCGCACCCGCGTCGGCTTGCCCGGGTCCACCGTCAATCGGACGACCTCGCCCGCGTCCCCGGGTTCCCGCCGCGCTTCGATCCGGGGCGAGAAGTAGCCGCGGGTCGCGAGAATCTCGGCCGCCTGCGTGCGCGCCTCGCCGACCAGGCGGTCGAGCAGCTCGGGGGTGAGCGCGTCATAGGTCTCCCAGCGGACGAGATCGAGGTTCTCGCGCAGCGCCGCGGCGAGCCCCGGCGGCGCCTCGATCTCGGTCCGGAACTGAAGCGCGGGATCCGCCGCGACCGCGTCTCCCGCCGCCGCGAGCAGTGCGAGGAGCGCGAGCGACGCGCGACGCAGGCCGCCGCGCAGGGTTGCAGAACTGCCGGGCACCGATGCCTTCGCGGTCCTTCGCCGGTCGCTCAGAGGCGAGCGCCGGCGCGGCGGCGCGCGAAACGGCGATGATACCCGAGCCTCCAAGCCGGCCGCGCTTACACTCGCGGCTGGCGAGCATGGACGCGCAGCCGATTCTCGAGTACCACGCCCGCTCGAAGCATCAGCTCGAGCGCTATGCCCCGGGACCGGGCTACATGGACTGGGCGACGCAGCCCGACCCGTTCCGGACGTACGCCGGCGCGCCGCGCGTCGAGCTGCCGCTCGTCGCCGACGCGCTCGCGACGCGCTTCAACGCCCTGCGGCGCGGGGCGCTGCCCGCGCCGGCGGCCTTCGACCGCGACGCGATCGCGACGCTCCTCGAGCTCTCGCTCGCGATCTCGGCGTGGAAGTCGTATCGCGGAAGCTCCTGGGCGCTGCGCTGCAATCCGTCGAGCGGCAACCTGCATCCGACCGAGGGCTACGTCGTCTGCCCGGACCTGCCGGGTCTCGAGGCCGGCGTCTACCACTACGTGAGCCGCGACCACGCCCTCGAGCGCCGGGCGCGCCTCGCCGATCCCGCGGCGCTGCGCGGCGGCGTGCTCGTGGGGCTCGCTTCGATCTACTGGCGCGAGGCCTGGAAGTACGGCATCCGCGCGTTCCGGTATTGCAATCACGACTGCGGCCACGCGCTCGGCGCGGTCGCGTACGCCGGCGCGGCGCTCGGCTGGCGCACCCGCTATCTCGCGGAGACGGGCGATGCCGATCTCGCGCGCCTGCTCGGCCTCGACCGCGACGCCGACTTCGCGCAAGCCGAGCGCGAGCAGCCGGACTGCCTCGTGTGGGTGGGCGCCGCGGCGCCCCCACCGCGCGAGGTCCTCGTTGCGCTGGTGGACGACGCGACCTGGGCGGGCGCCGCGAATCGGCTCAGCCCGTCGCACCGCGAGTGGCCGGACATCGACCACGCGCACGCCGCGGCGGTGAAGCCGCGCGCGCCGATCGCGACCGGCTTCGCGCCGTCCGCGCCGCCGCCGTCGCGGACGCCGCAGCTCGACCTGCCGGCGGCGACGATCGTGCGGACGCGCCGCAGCGCGGTCGACTTCGACGGGGTCACGTCGATCGACGCCGAGGCGTTCTACGCGATGCTCGAGCCGCTCGTGCCGCGCGGCGGCGTCCCGCCCTGGGACGCGTGGCCGCACGCGCCGCGGGTCCACCTCGCGCTCTTCGTCCACCGCGTCGTCGGCCTCGACCCGGGGCTGTACGTCCTCGCCCGCGATCCCGATGCGCTCGCGCGGCTGCGGCCGGCGATGCGCGACGAGTGGGAGTGGCAGAAGAGCGGGCCGCCCGACCTGGCGCTCCACCGCCTGACAGCCGGCGATGCGCGCGCGGCGGCGCGCACGGTCTCGTGTCACCAGGAGATCGCGGCGGACTCGTGCTTCGCGCTCGCCATGCTCGCCGACCTCGCCGTCGCGCGCCGCGAGGGCTGGCGCTACCGCGAGCTGCACTGGGAGTGCGGGATCATCGGGCAGGTGCTCTACCTCGAGGCCGAGGCGGCGGGCATCCGCGCGACCGGGATCGGATGCTTCTTCGACGACGCGCTGCACCGCGTGCTCGGCCTCGCCGGCGGCGAGTGGCAGACCCTGTACCATTTCACCGCCGGCGGCGCGGTCGACGACCGGCGCCTCACGACCCTGCCCCCCTATGCGTTTGCCCCCCGGGCGCGCCTCGGGCGCGCGGCGTGACATATGCCCGCTCGGCGGGCGCCGGCGGTGCCGTCGTCGGGGGAGAAGGCAGTAATTCGCCACGCGCCAGGAGTGTGCGGACCGCCATGATGGAGAGGGTTCGGGGAGTGCAGGTCCCATGAAGCAGACGCTCTACGACATCCTGGGCGTGAGCCGCGAGGCCTCCGCCGAGGAGATCGCGGCCGCCTACCAGGCGCGACTCGCGGAGCTCGAGGCGGCGTCGTCGCAGGATCCCACCGCGCTCACGCTGGTGCGCGAGGCGCAGCAGATGCTGTCGAACCCCACCCGGCGCTCGGCCTACGACGCGTCGCTCGCCGCCCGCGCCGCCCGCGAGGCCGCGGTGGCGCGCGGCGAGCCGGAGGAGGACGAGCCGGAAGAGGCTCCGGCGACCGACTGGCGGCGCTGGGCGCTCGGCCTCGCGGCGGTGGCGGTCATCGCCGCCGGCGTCTGGTGGAAGACGCGGCCCGCGCCGCCGAAGCCGGTTGCGCCGCCGCCCGCGGCGGTCGCTACGCCGGCCGAGGCCGAGCCCGCCGAGAGCGCCGCCGCGCCGGCGGCGGAGGCACCGGCGCCCGCGCCCGCGGCGGCTTCGGCCCTCGCGTCGAATCCGGCCGAGGACCTGTTTGCCAAAGTGTCGCCGAGCGTGGTGCGCGTCAACGCGCTCGACGGTTCGGGCCGCATGGTCGCGTTCGGCAGCGGCGTCGTGATCGAGCGGGACGAAGTGATCACTAATTGCCATGTGGTTGCGCGCGGCGTGAGCATCAACGTGAAGCTGGGCAGCGCCGTCCGCTCGGCGGACGTGCAGGTGTCCGACGAAGAGCTCGACCTCTGCCGGCTGAGAGTCTCGGGCCTGGGTGCCCCGGCCGTGGCGATCGGGAGCGTGACGCAGCTGCGCACCGGCCAACGGGTGTACGCGATCGGCGCGCCGCAAGGCCTCGAGCTCACGATCAGCGAGGGCATAGTCTCGTCGCTGCGCGAGGTGCAGGGCGGCACCGTGATCCAGACGACCGCGCCGATCTCGGCGGGCTCGAGCGGCGGCGGGCTCTTCGACCTGTCCGGCCGCCTGGTGGGCATCATGACGTTCCAGCACCGCTACGGGCAGAACCTGAACTTCGCGCTGCCGGCCGACTGGATCGGCGAGATGCAGACGCGCCGCGCCTCCAGCGTGGCGCCGGCCCCGACCGCGCGACCCGCGGTCGTCCCGGCCCCGCGCGCCCCGGACGACTCGCCGCAGCGGCTCATCCTCGGCCGGTGGTGGTGCTTCGGCTCGATCTCCGGCCGCAACGGCGAGTACCACTACCGCGAGGACGGCACCGTCACCGTCGCGGCGTCCGACGGGGTGAGCTTCGCCGGTCACTACGTCGTCGCCGGTCGCAGCGTGCGCTACAGCGTCGGCGGCAGGAGCTTCGCCTTCACGATCGAGGCGCTCCGCCCCGACAAGATGGTCCTCAACATCGGCGCGCAGGGCCAGCGCCTCGTCTGCGATCGGCGGTAGCCCGCGCCGGATGCGGCCGATCCACGTCGGCTTGGTCGCACCGGTTTCGTGAATCACCGTTGCGCGCTCGCTTTGAGGGCGCTCGCCGGTCTCGTTTTCATCGTCGCAGGCCGCACCGAATGCAGCCGGACGACGGCGCGTAGAATCGAGCAGTCCGTGTGCCGCGCCCAGGCGGCCAATGAGTGTCTCGCCGCCCGGCGCGGCATCCCTGCCGCGCGCCTCAAGGCGGTCGGGAGGGGGACTGAGCTGCGCGACGATCCGGTCCGGAAGGGCCCGCCAGCGGCGGGGTGGCGTTCGGGTCGATCGTCGGCCTCCGGTCGCGGCCTGTGGGGGGCCGTCTGGCAGGCGCAGGTCGCTTGCGCGCCGGGGATCCTGAGCCCCACGCCGAGGGAGGAGACTTCCATGAAGCGCTTCCTGGTGCTCCTGGCGACCGCGATCGCGGGTGGGTGCGCGGTCGGTGTGAAGCATCCGTACCACGACGTCGCCGCGGAGCTGAAGTATCCGGTGCGAGGCACGATCGCCCTCGCGGCCCACGACCGGCGCCCGGATGTGGTGACGGGGGTGAAGTCGGAGAGCTTCGCCGGGGTACAGCGCGGCGGCTATGGCAATCCGTTCGACGTCGTGACCGAATCCGGCCAACCGCTCGCCAAGGAGTTCCAGAACGCGATCGCCGGCGCGCTCACGCGCGCCGGCGCCAAAGTCGTCCGCGTGGACGTGGGGCCAACGGTGCAACCCGTGGAGGCCCGGAGGCAGCTGGTCGCGACGGGCGCGAACAAGAGCGTCCTGCTCACGCTGCAGGAGTGGCGCGTCGACAGCTACATCAACGTGAACCTGGATCATGACGTCCTGCTCACCATTCTCGGACCGCAGGGCCAGGTCCTCGCCACGGGCGGGCTGAAGGGCGCGGACCGGATCGCGAGCAGCGCGATCAACCCGGTCGCCGCGAGCATCGAGGCCGTCCGGCCCGCCTATCGGCGCAAGCTCGAGGAGCTCTTCGCGACCCCGGCCGTCGCGAACGCGCTGCGCTGACCCGCCTGCAGCGCGCCCTGCGCGCTCGGGCCCCTTGCGGCGGTTGCGGACCCGTTTCCCCCTTGGCGAGGGCACGCCGCGGCGCACGACGCGGGGTTCTTACAGCGCTCCGCGCCGGCGACCGTGAACCGGTCACGGGGAAATCGTTACTTACGCACCAACGGCGGGGGCGCGTCCGCGCTAGGTTGGCCGCACCGGTTTGTGAATCATCGTTAAACGTGGAACGCCCACTCCGGGTCGCGTGCTAGATTGCCGGCGTCCGCCTTGGGAGGAGGATCAGGTCGTGGAGCGAGGGAGGGTTGCTCGGGTCACGGCACGATGGCCGCGCGGCGCCGTCATCGCGTGTGGCCTCCTCGCGTTCGCGGCGACCGAAATCGCGCACGCTCAAGGGCGCCTACGCGGCGACATCGAAGGGCCCCGCGGGCCGCGCGCGGGCGAGCGAGTCGGCGCGGCGACGGCCGAGCCTCCACCGCCGCCACCGCAGTCCGGGAGCCCCCCCGGCGGCAGCACCAACCCGTTCCCCGGACCGGGCTTTCCATCGTTGCCGGTCCCGGGTCCGAACCCGGGTGGGGAGCGCACCGGAGGCGTCGGGGTCGGCCCGTTCCCCGGACCGAGACCGGGCGGGCCGAGCAACGCTTCCCCGGCGGGATCAACGGCGATCTTTTCAGCGCCGGCGGGCGGAGCCGCCGGGTCCGCCGCGCTGTCGCTCGCCGCGCCGGCGCGGTCCGTTGCCACGCCTTCGAGCGCAGCGCCCGGAGGCGGCGGTAGCCCGTCGACGGCAGCCGGCACGCCGCGCACGCGAATCACCGAGATCATCCCGCCGAGCGGCAGCGCACTGGGTGCGCAAGCTTCCGCCGCGCGCAGCGCCGGGCAGTCGCCGATCGGCGGCGCCGATCCGCTCGCGGGCACGGCGCAGTGCGTCAACGTCTTCGTCCGCTCGTCGAACGTGGACGGGCGCGAAGTGGTGAGCGTGGACCTGCACGGCGACGGCCTCATCAAGGGCGCGGTGCCGCCGCAGCTCGCGGGCGAGTTGCTCCGCCGCGCGGGTCCGCCAACCGGCGACGCGCGTGCGGCGTGCGTGCCGACGGCGCTCGCCCAGCGCCTGTTCGATCCGGTGATCAACCTCGCGGCGGCGGATCCGGCAGTCAGGATGGCGCGCGTCGGTGATCGCTGGGTGCTCGCCGGCAGCAATGCGCCGGCGCAGGCGGCGAGGCCGCAATCCGAGCGCGTTCAGCTCGCCGCGGCGACGACGACGCGCGGCAGCTCGAAAGCGAAGCGCTCACCGACGAAGCCGCGGCCGATCCGGGTCTCGTACAACATCTACCCGTAGCGACGGAATGCCGCTGCAGCTCACTCGCGCGGCGGCGATGCTCGGCGCGTGCGCGCTCGCGCCGTGCGCGCTCGCCCAGGCGCAGCCGGTCGTGCCGTTGCCGGGCCAGGTCGAGCGCGAGTTCACGCCGCCGCCCGCGCTGCGCGCTCCGCCCCGCCCCCTGCCCGCCGTCCCGGCCTTGCCCGCGGCGCCGCCGCGCGCGCCGGAGGTGAGGCTCACGCTGCGCGAGATCGGCGTCGACGGCGCGACCGTCTATTCGATGAGCGACCTCGCGCCGTACCTCGCCCCGCTCCTCGGGCGGGAAGTCACGCTCGACGACATCCACAGGGTTGCGGCCGAGCTGACGGCGAAGTACGTCGCCGACGGCTACTTCCTGTCCCGTGTGATCGTTCCCGCGCAGGAGATCCGTAACGAGAGCGTCCGCCTCGCGGCGATCGAGGGCTACGTCGCCCAGGTGCGCTTCCAGGGTGCGAAGCCCGACGAGGCGGCGCAGCTCCAGGCGTACGCGGCGAAGATCCGGGCGGTGCGTCCGCTCACGACCCGCGCGCTCGAGCGCTATCTGCTGCTCATGAACGACCTCGCCGGCGTCGACGCCCGCAGCACGCTCGTCCCCTCCGGCGCCGGTCTCGGCGCGGCCGATCTCGTCATCGACTTCGCCTTCGCGCGCGCCTCGGGCCAGGTCGGCGTCGACAACCGCGGGAGCCGCGCGCTCGGACCGTGGCGCGTCACCGCGTCCGGCGAGCTGAACTCGCTCTTCGGCCGGTTCGACAAGACCCGCATCTTCGTGGCGAGCACGCTGAACAGCGAGCAGAACTACGCCTCGCTCTTGCACGCGCAGCCGATCGGCGCCGAGGGCGCGCGGCTCGCCGTCACGGCGTGGGGCGCGAACGCCCGACCCGACCCCGCGACGCTCGGCGGGCTCGCCTCCTCGGAGAGCCGGTCGTGGTCGGCGGGGCTCGCCTATTCCCACCCGATCGTCCGCTCGCGCGCGCTCAATCTGACGACGCGCGTCGCGTTCGCCGCCGAGGACGGCGAGACCCTGGTCAACGGCGTGCGCGTCACCGACGATGCGTTGCGCGTGCTGCGCGCGGGCGCGAGCGTCGACGGGATCGACCGCCTGTCCGGATCGAACGTCCTCGACGTCGAGCTCGCGCAGGGGCTGAACGCGCTCGGCGCGCGGCGGACCACCACCGCCGCGCTGCCGGTCACCACCGGCAAGAGCGATTTCACGAAGCTCGCGCTCTACACCGGGCGCCTGCAGCCGCTCGCTCCGAGCTGGTCGCTGTTCGCCGCGGTGAGCGGTCAGTACGCGTTCAACGACGTGCCTTCGCTCGAGGCGTTCGCCGTCGGCGGCGAGTACTTCGGCCGGGGCTACGACCCCTCGGAGCTCGTCGGCGACTCCGGCGCGAGCCTCAAGATCGATTTGCAGCGCGACCTGGGCACGCTCGCCGGGGCGGCGTTGTCCGGCTACGGCTTCTACGATCTCGGCGCGGTGTACCGGCGCACGACCCCGCCCGGCCAGTCGCGGCGCGCATCGCTCGCCTCCCTCGGCTTCGGCTTGCGCGTCAGGTACGGGGCGTCGTTGTACGGCTATGTCGAGGTGGCGAAGCCGCTGACGCGCACGGTGGCCCTCGAAGGCGACAAGGACGCGCGGGTGTACGGCGGTCTCGTCGCCGCGTTCTGATGCGCCCGATCGCGTTCGCCGCGCTCGTCGCCGCGTGCCTCGCCGCGCAAGCGGCCGAGCCGCCCACCGCGCCGCTCCTGCGCGTCGAGCCGGGGAGCCACGCCGGACTGATCCGGCGCGTGGTCGTCGACGCGCCCCGCCAGCGCCTCATCACCTGCGCCGACGACAAGACGATCCGCGTATGGCAGCTCCCCGAGGGCCGGCTCCTCGCCACGCTGTACGTGCCGATCGACGCCGGCCACGAGGGCCAGCTCTTCGCCCTCGCGCTCTCGCCCGACGGGCGCACCGTCGCCGCCGGCGGCTGGACCGGGTGGGACTGGGAGCGCGCCGGATCGGTGTATCTCTACGATCTCGCCTCCGGCGAGATGACGCGGCGGCTGCGCGGGCTGCCCGATGCGATCGCGAGCGTCGCCTTCACGCCGGACGGGGGGCACCTCGTAGTCGGCCTGCAGGGGCGGGCGGGGCTGCGCGTGCTGCGGCTCGCCGACGGCGCGGTCGTCGCCGCCGACGAGGAGTACGACGACAAGCTCATGGAGATCGACATCGCCCCCGACGGGCGGATCGCGACGGTCGCGCTCGACGGTTTCGCGCGGCTCTACACCGCCGGGTTCAGGATCTACGCGCGCCGGCAGGTGCCGGGCGGTCGCAGCCCGGTCGCGGTGCGCTTCTCGCCGGACGGCGCGGACCTCGCCGTCGGATTCGCCGACGCGCCGACGGTGGCGGTGCTCTCGGGGCACGATCTCGCCGCCCGGTTCCGCGTCGCGCCCGACGGGCCGCGCGAGAAGAGCCTCGTCGCGGTGGCCTGGTCGAGCGACGGCCGGCGGCTCTATGCCGCGGGCAACCAAATCGGGGGCGCGCCGGCTGCGCTGTTCCGCTGGGAGGATCGCGGCCGCGGCGAGCGCGTCCGCATCCCGGTCGGCAACCAGCGCATCAACGATCTCGCCGCGCTGCCGGACGGCGCAATCGTCTATGCGACCGAGGATCCGGCGCTCGGCGTGGTGTCCGCGGCGGGGCAGCCGCGGGTCCTCGCGGGCCCCGCGGCGCTCGACTTCAGCAGCGCGCAGGAACGGCTGCTCGTGTCCGCGGACGCGAGCCTCGTCCGCTATCCGACCGGTCCCGGCGCCGCCGAGCACCGGACGTTCTCGATGGCCACGCCGGGGCGGGGGCCGGCGCGCGCCAGCGCCCCCGCGCTCCACCGCGCGACGGCGTCGGCGCCGGGCATCGCGATCGCGGAGTGGAGGGGGAGTTTCGCGCCACGACTGAACGGGCAGCCGCTGCAGCTCGACGACTACGAGCGCGTGTACCACTACGCGCTCGGCCGCGACGGGCACGTGGCGGTGCTCGCGACCGAATGGGCGGTGCGCGCCTACGACCGCGCGGCGAACCTGCTGTGGAAGACGCGCCTCGCCGCCGTGGCGTGGGGGGTCAACGTGAGCCCGGACGGCCGCTTTGCGGTCGCCGCGCTGTCCGACGGCACGATCCGCTGGTACCGGATGACCGACGGCGCGGAGACGGCGGCGTTCTTCCCGCACGCGAACGGCCAGGACTGGATCGCGTGGGTGCCGTCGGGCCACTACGTCTCGTCGCTCTACGGCGACCGCCACGTCGGCTGGCTCCTCAACCGGGGCAAGGACGCGGCGCCGGACTTCTTCCGCGCGGTGCAGTTCGAGCGCGTGCTCTACCGGCCCGACATCGTGGCCGAGTGGTTCCGCTCCGTCGGCGCGCTGCGGGGCGCTCCGCTGCTCGATGCGCAACGGCTCGCGGCGATCGCCCCGCCGCGGATCAGGACCACGCTCCTCGGCGTGGCGGACGGCGCCGATGGCCGGCCGCTGGCGCGGGTGCGCATCGCGGCGCAGGCGCTCGGACCGCCGATGCGGGACGTGTCGGTGTTCGTCAACGGCATCCCGGTGATCGCGGGCCGCGAGCGGCTGCTCGGCGCGCTCGAGCGGACCGGCTTCACGCGCGAGGTCGAGCTCGAGCTTCCCGAGTCGGTGAACGAAGTCCGGGTCGAGTCCTTCACCGGCGTGTCGATGGGGCTCGCGGAGACCGTCGTGCGGCTGCCCCGCGCGCCGCGCTTCCCGCCGCGGCGCGGCGACCTCTACATCCTCGCCGTCGGGATCAGCCGGTTCCCGAACCTGCCGCCGGACGTGCAGCTCGCCTACGCGGCGCGCGATGCCGAGGAGTTCGCGCGCCGGCTCGCGGCGGCAGCCGGGAAAAGCTTTCGCCGCGTGCATGCGAAGGTCGTCTCCGACGCGAGCGACATCGGTCCCGACCGGGCGAACATCCTCGCGGCGCTCGCGCTCCTGCAGTCGGCGCGGGCCCAGGACACCGTGGTGCTGTTTCTCGCCTCGCACGGGTTGTCGGACCGGCAGGGGAACTATCTTTTCGTGCCGCGCGATGCGGCGGCCCGCGATTTCAAGGCGGTCGCTGCTCCTGGCACCCCCACCACGCTGATCCCGTGGGAGATCTTCTTCGACGCGCTGCGCGGGGCGGCGGGGCGGCGGGTCCTCATCGTCGACACCTGCCGCGCGAAGGGCATCGCCGGCCGGTTCGACCCGACCTCGCTCGTCAAGCGCTCGGCCGCGAGCGCGTTCGCGCTCGTCGTCGCTTCCGGCGAGAAGGAGGAGTCGCAGGAGTACGACCCCGGCGGACATGGGCTGTTCACGTACGCGCTGCTCGCCGCCCTGTCGGAGCGCGCCGACGCCGACCGTGACGGCCGGGTGACGCTCGCGGAGTGGTTCGGCGCGGCGCGGCCGCTCATCGAGCGGCTCCGCGACCGCACGCTCGGCCCGCAGACGCCGCACCTGATCGCGCCGGCGCCGCTCGACCGGCTGACGGTGCTCGAGGCGGCGGGGAAGCGCCCGCCGGGCGTGGCAGAATCGCCGCGTTGATCGAACCTTCGACCGAGATCCGGTTACTCACGGGCAACGCGGCGTCGTGGTGAAGCTCGATCCCGAAGCGGCGCGGCGGCTGCTCGAGCGCATCGCCGGCGGCGACGAAGCGGCGCTCGCCGAGCTGCACCGCGTGTTCGCGCGCCGGGTGTTTTCGTTCGCTGCGGCGCGCCTGCGCGACGACGCGGCCGCGGAGGAGGCGGTGGCGGACACGTTCCTCGAGATCTGGCGCCACGCGCGCCGGTTCCGGGGCGAGTCGCAGCCGAGCACGTGGATGTTCGGCATCGCGCGGAACATCGTGCTGAACAAGCTGCGCGCGCGCACGCCGGAGACCGAAGAGTTGGACGAGGCGATGCCGGCCGAGGACCTGGGAGCATTCGATGAGCTGGCGCAGAAGGAGCTGCGGGTGGGGATCCTCCGGTGCATGGAGGCGCTCTCCGCGGTGCACCGGGAGTGCCTCTACCTCGTGTTCTACGAGGGGCTGTCGCTCGCCGAGGTCGCGTCGCTCCAGGGCTGCCCGGAGAACACCGTGAAGACGCGCCTGTTCTACGCGCGGCGCAGCATCAAGGACTGCCTCGGCGCGCTGCGCGAGGGTGCCTAGGACATGACGAGCCCTGCCGACAAGCGCCGCTTCGACGAGCTGGTGCCGTTCTATGTGAGCGGCGCGCTCGGCGCGGTGGAGCGCGCCTGGGTCGAGGCCTATCTCGCCCGCGAGCCGGGTGCGCGCGCCGAGCTCGCGTGGCACGAGGCGCTCGCCGGCGCGATGGAGGAGCGCGTGGCGAGCGTGCCGCAGGACGTCGGGCTCGCCGGGCTGCGGGCGCGCCTCGCCGCCGAGCGCCGCGGCGCGCGGCCGGCCGGGCTCCTTGCCGCGCTCGAGCGGTGGCTACCGCGCCCGGCGGTGTATCCCGCGTTCGCCGGCGCGGCCGCGCTGGTGCTCGTGCAGGCCGTCGCCATCGCGCTGCTCGTGGGCCGCCAGGCGCCGGAGTTCGCGGAGACCCGGGCGATCGGCGAGGCGCGGCCGCGCGTCTACCTGCAGGTGAACTTCAAGCCCGACGCGACCGAGCGCGAGATCCGGCTCGCGTTGATCCGCGCCGGCGGCCGGATCGTCCACGGCCCGGGGCAGCTCGGCGACTACTACGTCGCGGTTCCGGGCGAGCGCCTCGACGCGGCGCACCGCGAGCTCGAGGCGAGCGGCGTCGTCGAGACCGTGGGGCGGGTCGACAAGCTGCCCGGGCAGGAGGAGTGACCCGGTGTCGCCGCTCGCCAGCTTCGTCGCGAGCCTCGCGCTCCTCCTCGCGCTCGCGGCGCCGGCGGGCACGGCGGCGGAGGCGCGGATCGCGCTCGTGATCGGCAACGCGGACTACGCGGTGCGACCGCTGCGCAACTCGGTGAACGACGCCCGCGCCGTCGCCGGGGCGCTGAAGGGGCTCGGCTACGAGGTCCTGCTGCGGGAGAACGCGAGCCAGCGGGCGATGCTCGATGCCATGCGCGAGTTCTGGCTGCGGGGCCGGCAGGCGGAGGTGCGCGTCCTCTATTACTCCGGCCACGGGGTCCAGCACCGCGGGCGCAACTTCCTCGTCCCGGTGGAGGCCGTGCTCAAGACCGAGGACGAGGTGCCGCGCAAGGCGGTGGCGGTCGCCGATCTCGTCGACAAGCTCGCCGCTTCCGGCGCGGGCGTCAACATCGTGATCCTCGACGCGTGCCGCACGCCGCCGTGGCTGGGCACGACCCGCACGCGCGGCGGCGCCCAGGTCCCGGCGATCGCGAGCGGCCTCGCGCAGGCGGTCGCGCCGCGCGGCACGGTGATCGCGTTCGCCACCGCGCCGGGCGCGGTGGCGCTCGACGGCACCGAGGGCAACGGCGTGTACACCCGCCATCTGCTCGCGCAGATGAACGTGCCGGGGCTCGCGGTCGAGCAGCTCTTCAAGCGCGTGCGCGCCGGCGTGCTCAAGGAGACCGCCGAGAAGCAGATCCCGTGGGAGACGAGCAGCCTCACCGGGGATTTCTGCTTCCGGTCGGGCGAGTCGGGCGAATGCCCGGCGATCGCCTTCGCCGGGGCGTCCCGCTGATCGAGGAGGAGGGCACCATGTCACTTCGTACGCTGGTAGCACTGCTCGCCGCGGCGCTCGGCGCCGCGGCGGCGCACAACACGCTCGCGCAGGAGCGCTTCGTCAACTTCGCCGGCCGGACGCCGACGACGCAGGAGCTGATCGACGCGCTGCGTCCGACCGCCGGCGCGCGCACCCGTACGCGCGCGATCAACCTCGCGCCGATGCTCGCCGCGGCCGATGCGGCGCCGGAGGTCGCGGCGGCCAAGGTGAGCCTCGACCGCATCCACTTCGAGTTCGATTCGAGCCGGCTCACGCCCGAGGCGCTGCGGATCCTCGAGCGCGTCGGGCAGGCGCTCGGCTCGAGCGAGCTCGCCGGTCTCGCCTTCGTCGTCGAGGGCCATACCGACGCCCGGGGCGAGGAGGCGTACAACCAGGCGCTTTCCGTGCGCCGCGCCCAGGCCGTCAAGGAGCATCTCGTCACGCGGCACGGCATCCCGGCGGCCCGCCTCAAGGCGCTCGGGAAGGGCGAGACCGAGCTGCTCGACCAGGCCGAACCGGAGGGCCCGGCCAACCGGCGGGTGGTGTTCGGATCGATCGTCGGCGCCCGCTAGGGCGCGTGCGATCGTCGACGGGGGAAGGCGTCCATGAACCGCTTGCTCGCGGAGCGAACGTGATCCGCGCGACCCTGCTCGGAGCGCTGATCCTCGCGCAGGTCCCGGCCCTCGCGCAGACGCCGATCTGGGACTATTGGAGCGGCCAGGTGACACTGCGCACGACCGATTTGTCGGGAGCGCAGACCTACTTCGCGCCGATTCACGCCACCGTCCTGCCGGACGGAAGGGTCGCTCTGATGGGCTATTCGAAGCCCGACCCGCTGACGCTCGGGTCCGGTACGCCGGTCGCCGGCGTGTTCACCCCCTCGCACTGGAGCCAGATTCCGCCGCCCACCGCGGTGAGTGTCCCGCGGGGCGACAACCCTTTCGACGTCGAGTACTACGAAGACGGTCGTTATGTCGTCCGTGACTCGCTGTTTTGCAGCGGTCACTCGCTCCTGCCCGACGGGCGATTGCTCACCGCCGGGGGCACGCGATACGTCACCGACAAGCAAAGCGCGACCACGTACCTTCTGGGGCTGCCGTATTCCGTTGTATTCGACGGCACGGCTTGGCGCCGTGGCGCCGATCACACCGGCACGGCACAGCTCAACTACCCCTACCGCTGGTATTCGACCGCCACGCGCCTGGCGAGCGGGCGCGTTCTGGCGACTTCCGGATACGACCTTGCCCAGGCGATCTACGGCGGCCAGATCATCCCGGGATCGCAGCTTCGCAATCGCAGCGTCGAGTCGTACGACCCGGTAGCGGACACCTGGACGCTGCTCTCCGCGCACGCTGCCTCGCCGCCCGAGATCTTCAACTACGACTACTCCCACGTCTTCCAGCTGCCGTTCGACGTCGAGCCGGGCAAGGATGTGCTCGTCCTGGGCAACCCGGGCGTCCCGGTGCTGTTTTCGCCCACCGGCGAGCCGCGCTGGACGGTGCATGCCGGCTCACCCCGTCCTGGCGCCGGCGGCGACTCGGGCCATGGCGTCTCGTCGGCACTGCTGCCGATCCGCCTCGCCGACGGCGAGTGGGGCTACTCGAACGGAAGCGTGCTGCTCGCGGGCGGTCGCCACGGCACCGACTACGAGCGCGGCGTCGATGTGTACGATCCCAAGGCGAACGCCTGGCTCCAACGCAGCGAGCTGGGCGTGCGCCGCCATCACCCGATGACGGTCCTGCTTCCCGATGCCCGGCTGCTGGTGCTCGCCGGCCACGACGATGCCGAGCCCGCGAACCCTGAGGTGCGGCATGCCCAACTCATCGACACGCCCGAGGGGCGCGCGGTGTACCGGGGAGCCTCGGAAGTAGCGGAGCGTCGCGGCTATCACGCCGTCTCGGTGCTGCTCCCCGACGGGCGCGTCCTGGTGGCCGGGGGCCGCGACGGCGGGACCGACTCACCCGAGCAGGAAAAGCCCACGCTCCGCTACTACTACCCGTGGTATTTCCGGTACTGGAACTATCGGCCGCGGATCACCGCCGCGCCGGCGGTGATCGCGTACGGCGCGACGTTCACCATCGACTACACATCGTCTTTCCCAGTGACCGAAGCGGCACTCGTCGGGCTCGGCTCGATGACCCACTCCTTCGACGCGAACCAGCGGCACATACAGCTCGCCATGCAGGCGGCCGCGGGCAGCGTGACCGTCACCGCGCCGCCCGACGGGAAGGTGGCGCCCCCCGGACACTACATGCTCGTGCTCCTCGACCAATACCGCATTCCGTCCGAGGCGCGCATCGTCAGACTCGAGTGAGGCGGGTTCGGGCTTAGCCGTATGCGGGCGCCCAGTTCTCGCTCGCCGGGCCGCCCCCGGCTGGAACTGCTGCTGTAAGGCGCGCCAAGCCGCAGCTCGATCGGCGGCTCGGCAGCCTGCCGCGTGTTTCCCGTTCTCTGCCGGTCCACCGCGGGCGTTTGAACCGTTCGCCCGAGCCCGGTTACTCACCGGGCGACGGCATTCGGATCGACGCCATGACCTCGCGCCACAGCCCGCTCCGCCCTTGGGTCGCGCCCCTCACGCTGACGCTGCTTGCGCTCGCCGCGATCGATGCGCGCGCGGGCGGCAACGACCAGACGGTGGTCGTGCGAGGCGCGCTCGCGAACGGCGCCGCGGGTGTGGCGCGCGCCAGGATGAGCGTCGCGAGCACGCACGGCGGCGTGTCCGGCTCGAACCGGCAGACGGCGACGGTTCGCGGCGCGGTCGTCAACGCCGCAGCGGGGGTCGCCAGCGCGGAGGCCAACCTCGCCGCGGTGGGCGGCGGCGTCCGCGGCGCGAACAGCCAGGCGGCGAGCGTGCGCGGCGCGGTCGTCAACGCCGCGGCGGGCGCGGCGAGCGCGGAGACCAACCTCGCCGCCGTGGGCGGCAGCGTCCGCGGCGGGAACCGCCAGACCGCGGTCGTGAACGGCACCGTGCTGAACGCCGCGGCGCTCGGCGCTCGCGCGGAGGTGAACATCGCCTCGCGGCGCGGGAGCGTCGGCGGCAACCGGCAGACGGCCGTGGTCGGCGGGTCGGTGGTGAACGCGGCCGTGCTCGGCCGGGTCTCGGTCATCAACATCGGATCGGATTGAAGGCTCCGGGCGTTCCGCCCGCCGTCCGGAGCTCGCACCACACCGGGCATCTCGATTCGGACGAAAGGACAGACGATGAAAGCACTCATGCTGGGTCTCGCAGCGGGCGCACTGCTCGCCGGCGCTTCGGCCGCGATGGCGGAGGTGGTGATCAAGGGTAAGAACACCCAGGAGGTGCAGGTGAAGGGTGCGGTCGCGAACGTCGCCGTGGGCATCGGCGCCAAGGCGAAGCAGAATCTCTCTTCGAACGTCGGCCGGGTGAGCATCACGGGCGACAACAAGCAGACCGTCGACGTGAAAGGCGCGGTGGCGAACGTGGCGGTCGGTGCCATGTCGACCGCCGAGCAGTCGCTCGCGTCGAACGTCGGCAAGTGACGCGGATGGGCGAGCGGCGGCGCCGGGGCAAGCGGGCGGTCATGGGCCGCGCCGCGGCGGCCGCTGCCTTCCTGCTGCTGCCCGTCGTCGCCGCCGGCCAGCAAAAGGACGTCACGCCGCGCCGCGACATCGACCCCTGGGACCGCGCGCAGGTGCAGCAGGTGCAGGCGAAGCGCTGGACCAGGGGCGGGGTCGACGTGCAGCGAACGCAGACGGTGAGCGGCGCCGTGCCCGGCAAGCAGAGCTGCTCGACGACGGTCGGCCCGGCGGCGCCGGCGGAGCTGCGGCCGCGCTACGGGCCGCAGCCGAAGCCGCAGACCGTCGTCGTCACCGGCAGCGTGATCAACGTGTGCAACTAGCCCGGCGGCACGCACGCCGGGCCGCGCGCGCGAGTCGAGGACCGTGTTTCGACGTTTCCGGATCCGCACCGCGGCGCGCCGCTTCCTGCCGGCCATCCTCGGCGCCGCGGTCGCCGGCTGCGCGGTGACGCCGCGCAACCACGTCGACTTCTACGGGCGCGTGCCGGTCGAGAACCGGCCGGTGGTCCAGCCGGTGCGCTCGATCTCGAGCTTCAGCGACGGGCTCGCCTGCATGGACCGGATGCTGCGCGACCTCCAGCGCGGCACGACGCTCGTCACGAGCAAGATCATTCCGGACGCTTCCGGCAAGATCTTCGTCGCCACCAAAGAGATGGTGGTGACGGCGCTGTCGCAGATGTCGCGCACGTCGAACGCGTTCCGCTACGTCGACTACGAGGTCGACGCGCTGAAGCAGGACACCGTGCAGAACCTCACCACGCTGCTCCTGAACGCCGGCCAGATGCGGGTGCAGAAGCCCGCGCTCTACATCTCGGGCGCGCTCTCCTACATGGACCAGAACGTGCTGCTCAACCGCAAGTCGTTCGGCGTCTCCAGCGAGGATTTCGACCTCGGCTACTCGAGCGACCTGATCGGCACCGCGTTCGGGCTCGAGCTGCATCTCGGCGACTTCAACACCCGCACGCTCCTGCCGGGGGTCGACTCGGCGAACGAGATCGTGGTCGCCAATGCCGCGCGCGCCGTCGATCTCGGCGGCCGGATCAAGAAGACCGGGGTGCAGTTCGCCCTCGGCCAGGAAGTCTCGCAGGGGGTGGGCCCGGCGGTGCGGACCCTGGTCGAGCTCGGGCTGATCGAGCTCGCCGGCAAGTGGGCGCGGGTGCCCTACTGGCAGTGCCTCGCGCTCGATCAGGCGCATCCCGAGTTCCAGCGGCAGCTTGCCGACTGGTGGGCGGAGATGAGCGGCGAGGAGCGCATCCGCCTCGCCCAGACCGGGCTGAAGTCGCGCGGCTACTACGCGGGCGCGGCCGACGGCCGGCCTTCGGCCGCGCTGCGCGAGGCGCTGCTGCGCTTTCAGGCCGACCAGGGCGGCGTGCCGTCGGGGAACCTCAACTTCGAGACCTACGAGCGGCTGGTCAAGGACTACGTGGCGTTCGACGGCAGCGGTCATTTCATCCGCATCGGCTGGGGGCCGCGCGACCAGGCGATCGCGCCCGCCAAGGGCGGACCGGCGGCGCCGGGGATCCTCGGCGGCGGCGTGGCGCCGGACGCGGCGCGCTACGCGCCCCGCAACGGCAAGCCCGCGTTCGACGCCGCCGGCGGGACGCCGGTGCAAGTGACGGTGGGCTTGAGCAACCCCGACGCGGAGTTCGCCGTCGGCGAATCGCTCGTGCTCACGGTGTCGACCGACCGCATGGCGCATCTCTACTGCTGGTACCAGGACGCCAAGCGCAAGGTCGCCCAGATCTATCCGAACCCCCTCCAGCGCGTGCAGCCGCTCCAGGGCAACCACGCCGTGCGCATCCCCGATCCCGAGAACCCGAGCTCGTTCACTATCGAGTTCGACCGGCCGGGCCAGGAGGCCGTGCTCTGCATCGCGGCGGAGAGCGAGCTGCGGGAGCGGCTCCCGAGGGCGCTGCGCGGTCCGGCGCTGGTGCCGATCGCCGGCATCGCCGCGGTGGACGAGGTGGCGCAGGCCGTCCAGCGCGCGGCACCCGGGGCGGTCGGGACCCGCAAAGTCGTGTGGACCGTACGGCGGCAGTGAGCACGACGCTCCCCGCTCCCGCACCGCAGGTTGCGGGACCGGGGTCGGGGGTGAGGGCGGTCGTTCCGCGTGCGGCCCGGCCGCGCACGACGCTTCCCTCGCCCGCGTCAGCGGGAGAGGGGTTGGGGGTGAGGGCGGTGCGCGCCGTTGCACTCCTCGCCGTGGCGTCACTCCTCGGCTGGCCGCATGTCGGAGCGGGCGCCGTCGCCGCGCCGGCCGAAGGGCTACCGCAAGACTGTCTCGCCGTGCCGGCCGGTCCGGAGGACGCGATCGCGCGCACGCGGCGCCCGCCGACGCGCGTCGAGCGCGAGCTGATGGATCGCGCGCTTCAGGGAGATCCCGCGGCGGCGTACACCGTCGCGCTGCGCTACTTCGAGGGTACGTGCGTCCACCGGAGCTTCACGGAGGCGCACCGCTGGTTCGTGAGCGCCGCCGCCGCGGGGCACGCCTGCGCGCTCGCGGCGGCGAGCCACCTGCGCGCCGAGGGCCTCGGCGTCGAGCGCGACCCGGCGGCCGCGCGCGAGGGCTTGCGCGCCGCGCACGGGGCGGGCTGCGCGCGTGCGCCCTATCTGCAAGCCGTGCTCGAGGAGCAGTCCCCCCGCCCGGAGCGGCGCCGGCTCGCGCGCGAGCTGCTCGAGGATGGGGCGGCGCTCGACGACGGACACTCGCTGAACCTGCTCGGCGTGCACCGCGAGATCGACGGCGACCGCCAGAGCGCCGAAGCGCTCTACCGCCGGGCCGCAGCGGCGGGCAATCGCGCCGCGCGAGTCAACCTCCAGCGCCTCGACCGCTACTTCTCGCGCCACGAGCGCAAGGAGAGCCTCGAGTCGCTGCGGGCTCGCGTGGAGGCGCGGGAGCCGGCGGCGCAGTTCGCGCTGGCGCAGCGCTACCATCGCGGCGACGGCGTGGTCATCGACTACGTCGCCGCGATCCGGCTCTATCGCCGCGCCGCCGAGGCGCAGCATCCACCCGCGGTCGAGATGCTCAACCTGATCCTCAGCCGCGCCGATCCGCGCCGGCCGGGCGGCATCGATCCGGCCTGGATGCAGCGGCTCGCGTACCTCGAGCTCGCCACCGACGAGCGCGGGAAGAGCCGCGGGGTGCTGCAACCCGTGATCGACGACGACCCGTTCTACGGCATGGCGCCGCGCATCGACGTCCCGGCCGCGGCGAGCAGGTAGGCGATCGCGACGAACGGCCACAGCGCCGACACGAGCCGGGTCAGGCCGTTGAAGTTGAGGAAGTGGCCCTGCGGCCACACCGCGAGCGCCTGGGCGAGGTAAGGATTCGCCGGCGCGAGATTGACGAGCGCAGTAGCGGCCATCAGCGCGAGGCCGCAGAGGGCGACCCGCCACGGTCGCGGCAGGCCGACGGCGAGGAGCGCAACGACCGCCCAGAACACGAGGCCCGCGACGGCGCCGGGCGTGAGCCAGGCGAGCGCGCCGTAGCCCTCGAAGAGGATCGCGAACGCGGCGGTGCGCGCGACGACCGCGCCCGCGATCAGCGCGAGAATCACCAGACGCGCCGGCTGCCCCGGGTTCACGAGCAGCGCGACCAGCAGCGCCGCGGCGATCGCATTCGCGCCGGCGACCCCGGCCTCGATCTGGGCGAAAGTCTCCGCGGCGTAGAGCTGCGCGGGCTGCGCCTCGAGGAGATCGCGCAGGTCGCCGCTGCCGAGGAGCAGCGTCTCGGGGTTGAGCTGCGCGAACAGCCACAGCGCGAGGAGGACGAGGCCGAGGTCGACCGCGTGGCCGGGGCGGAACAGCCGGCCGCGCGCCGCGCGCAGGCGGCCCTCGCGGATGAGCCAGCGCGCCGCGGCGATCCCCGCGAGCGCGCCCAGGAGCCCGCCGGCGGCGTTCGCGGCGAGGTCGAGGTTGGAAGGAATCCGGTCGGGCAGATAGCTCTGCGCCGTTTCCAGCGCGACGCTCGTCGCCGCCGCGAGCAGCGTGGCGGCGATGCAGGCCACCGCCCCGTGCAGGCGCGGGGCGAACGCGAGCACGCCGAGGAAGCCGAGCGGGATGTAGGCCGCGACGTTCGCCGCCAGATCGAACGCCGTGACGTACTGCGGCACCGGCGCGCCGAGGAACTCGAACGGGGACAGGCCCTGGTCGCGCCACCCGGAGAACGGATAGAGGCTGCCGTAAACGACGAGCAGCCAATACGCGCCGAGGAGATAGCGCGCGAGCGGCGAGTGGCGCGGCGGCATCGCGCCCGATTCTAGCGAGCGCGCGGGGCGCGCGCGGGGCGCTATTTCTCCGCGAGCACCGCCGCGTACGCCTTGAGCGCCGCGTCGTCGAACAGCGCGAACACGACGCGCTCGATCGACGGGTGCTGCTCGAGGAACCGGGTGGTCTCGCGGACCGCGGTCCGCGCGCCTTCGGCCATCGGGTAGCCGTAGATCCCGCAGCTGATCGCGGGGAAGGCGATCGAGCGGCAGCCGCGCTCGAGCGCGAGCTCGAGGCTGCGGCGGTAGCAGGCGGCGAGAGCCTCCGGCTCGCCCTGCTTGCCGCCGTGCCAGACCGGCCCGACGGCGTGGATCACGAACTTCGCCGGGAGCTTGTAGCCCTTGGTGAGCTTCGCGTCGCCGGTCTTGCAGCCGCCGAGCGTCCGGCACTCGGCGAGCAGCTCGGGCCCGGCGGCGCGGTGGATCGCGCCGTCGACCCCGCCGCCGCCGAGGAGCGTCGAGTTGGCGGCGTTCACGACGGCGTCGACGGCGAGCCCGGTGATATCGGCGCGGACCGCTTGCAGCTTCGCTTTGGCGGAGGCGCTCATGAGCCCTCCCTTCCCGGATCGATAGCGCGAGTCTCCGCTTCCGGCGCCCCCGAGAGCAAGCGCTTTCTCGGTTCACGCAACGGGCCGATACCAGGGTGGCAGCTGCCCGTCCGCGGCGTAGGCCGAATCGAGCGGCGGCACGCCATACGCGGCCCGGACGTCCGCGAGTGGCTCGGCCGCGACCGCCCACAGGTTCCAGGCGTCGGCGAACACGTCGGTGGTCACCGCCGAGCCCCGCTCCCACGCCAGCCAGAACTTCTCGGGATCGAGCTGACCCGAGGTGGCGCCGGCGAAGTGCACGAGCTCGATGCCGAGGTGCCAGCTGATGATCACCGGCAGGATGTGGCCGGACATCGGCTCGCGCGGATGCATTCCGGCGGTGAACGTCGACACGAGCAGCTCGCCCTGGGGCGAGATGCTGTAACCCGACAGCACGTGGGTGGTGTCGTGCGGGGACGCGAATCGCTCGTTGACGCCCTGGGGCTCGCCGGGGAACGCGAATCCGTTGGCCCGGTAGAACTCGAAGAACGTGCGGCCGAGCGAGCCCACCGGCAGCTCGCCGAGGCCACGGTAGCGGGCGGCGAGCGCGGGATCCGCGCGGTCGCCCCGGTAAGGCAGGACCCACTCGTCGATCGGGACGTCGAGCTCGCGGCCGGTGATGCTGCGCAGATTCTGGCGCTGCGCGTCGGCGCGCACCCACGCGAGGTTGTCGCGCCCCAGCTCCGCGAGCTGCCGGACGCCGTCCGCGTCGCCGTCGAGCGCCTGCGCGTAGGCGATCACGACGGGAATCTCGGCCTTGTCGACGGCACCGTCCACGAGCGCCATCACCACGAGGAACTGGAGCACGTGGGACCGGGCGTCGGCGTCGCGAAGCGCGGCGGCGAGTTGCGCGGGCTGCGGGTGCGGGAGCGCGCCGCGATCGGACGCGGGGTCGCGGCGCAGCACGAGCCGATCGAAAGCCTCGAGCGCGCGCCGGTCGACGGCGGTGAGCGGCGCGCGACCGTCGGCGGTGGCGACGCGCTGCAGCGCGCCGAGCACCGCCCCGGCCTGTTCGTCGTTGACTGCGATCAGCACCGCCGCCTACCGCGCCGGCTCGAGCCGCACGATCGCGCCGCTCGAGGAGTCGGTGAGCAGGTACAGGAACCCGTCCGGGCCCTCGCGCACGTCGCGGATCCGGCCGAGCACGCCCCGCAGCATCCGCTCCTCCTTGACGACCTTCTCGCCGGCGAGCGCGAGCCGCACGAGCATCTGGTCGCGCAGCGCGCCGACGAAGAGGCTGCCGCGCCACGCCGGGAACTTGTCGCCGGTGTAGAACGCCATCCCCGACGGGGCGATGGACGGCACCCAGTAGTAGAGCGGCTGCGCCATGCCGGGCTTCGCGGTGCCCTCGCCGATCCTGGTGCCCAGACCGTAGTTGACGCCGTAGGTGATGACCGGCCAGCCGTAGTTCGTGCCCTTGCGCAGCACGTTCAGCTCGTCGCCGCCCTGGGGCCCGTGCTCGTGCGACCACAGCTCGCCCGTCTGCGGATGCAGCGCGGCGCCCTGCACGTTGCGGTTGCCGAGCGTGAAGATCTCGGGCCGCGCGCCGAGCCTGCCGACGTACGGGTTGTCGCTCGGGACCCGGCCGTCGTCGTGCAGGCGCACCACCTTGCCGGCGAGATCGCCGAGCGGCTGGGCGCGCTCCATCTCGCCGCGATCGCCCTGGGTCACGTAAAGGAGCCCCGCGCGGTCGAACACGAGCCGGGAACCGAAGTGCCGCCCGCCGCCCGATTTCGGCTGCTGCCGGTAGATCACCTCGACCGCGTCGAGGCGCGCGCTCTCCGCCGCGCCCGCGAGCCGGCCGCGCAGCACCGCAGTGCCGTAGCCGCCGTCGCCGCGTTCCGCGTACGAGAGGTAGACGAGCCCGTTCTCGCCGAAGCGCGGATGCAGCGCGACGTCGAGCAATCCTCCCTGTCCGTATTCCTCGATCCGCGGCAGCCCGGCCACCGGCTGCGGCGCGAGCCTGCCGTCGCGCGCGACGCTCCGCAGCCGGCCCCCGCGCTCGGTGACGAGCATGCGGCCGTCGGGCAGGAAGGCGAGCCCCCACGGGTGCGCGAGCCCCGGGGTGACGGTCACGATGCGGACCGTCTCCGCCTCGGTCCGGATCGTGTCGGCGGCGAGCGCCGCGGGCAGCGGCGTCGCCGCCGCCGCGCAGGCGATGAAGCAGAGTTGCGACGGCTTCATGCGCTAGCCTCGGGCCGCGTGCGGATGCGGCGCGGGCGACGCGTACGAGCCCGCGACCATGCCGGCGATCGAGAACGCGAGCCCGACGAGCTGCGGCGGCCAGGTGTCCTCGGGCGCGAGAATCTCCATCCCGATCCAGGAGACCAGGCCCAGGGCGATCGCGAGCAGCGCGCCTTGCGCCGTCGCGCGCCGCCAGAAGATCCCGGCGGCGAGCGGCACGATGCAGGAAACCAGCGTGATCTTGTAGGTGTTCTGCACCATCTGGTAGATCGACGCGTCGCTCGTCAGCGCGAACGCGACGATTCCGAGCGTGAAGATCACGAGCACCAGCCGCAGCGTGAGCAGGAACTGGCGGTCGCTCATGCGCGGGACCATCGGCCGCAGCACGTTCTCGGTGAACAGCGCCGTCGGCGCGAGCAGCGCGCCGCTCGAGGTGGAGAGGATCGCCGAGAGCAGGGCGCCGAAGAACATCACCTGCGCAAAGAGCGGCGTGTGCGCGAGGATCAGGGTGGGCAGGATCTCCTGGAACCGGTTGCCCTCGGCCTCGAGCAGCGGGCCCACCATCCGCGGGTCGATGAGGAACGCCGAGTAGGCGAGGAACATCGGCACGAACGCGAGAACGAAGTAGGCGAGGCCGCCGATGATCGAGCCGCGGACCGCGGTGGTCTCGTTCCGCGCCGAGGTCACCCGCTGGAAGACGTCCTGCTGGGGGATGCCGCCGAGCGCGGCGGTCAGGAACGCCGCGGCGAAGGCGAGCAGCTCCTTCGCCTCGAGCTTCGGCCAGAACGCGAACTTGTCCGCGGCGAGCGCGTGCGCGACCACCGCGTCGGCGCCGCCGGCCATCCCGGCGACGAGCCACGCGAGATAGAGCATCCCGAGGACGATGATCGTCGTCTGGAAGAGGTCGGTGAACGCGACCGACCACATGCCGCCGTAGAGGGTGTAGACGAGGACGCAACCGGCCCCGAGGATGATCCCCCAGTGCATCGGGATCGCGCCGCCCGAGAGCGTGAAGAAGACCAGGCCGAGCGCGATCATCTGCGCCGAGGTCCAGCCGAGATACGAGATGGTGATGCAGAGGCTCGTCACGAGCTCGGCGGCGTGGCCGTAGCGCTTGCGGTAGAAGTCGCCGATCGTGAGCAGGTCCATGCGGTAGAACGCCCGCGCGAAGAACAGCCCCACGAGCACCAGGCACACCGAGAACCCGAACGGATCGGCGACGACCCCGCCGAGGCCCTCCTTGACGAACGTCGAGGACACCGCCAACACGGTCTCGGCGCCGAACCAGGTGGCGAACACCACCGTGACGTTCATGTAGAGCGGGAGGCTCCGGCCGGCGATCAGGTAGTCCCGGGAATTGCGGACCCGCCGCGCGGCCCACAGGCCGATCGCGATGGACACGCCGAGGTAGAGGATCACGAACCCGATGAGCATGCGGTCCTTCAGCGTCGCCACGCCGCCTGCGAGCGCGGCGTGGACTCGCGCGGCGATTATAAGGGGCCCGGCGCGGCCGAGACGCCCGGGCTCAGCGCAGGAAGAGCGCGCCCGCCGCGAGCGCGACCGCCCCGGCGGCCAGCACCGCGAGCGCCGCAAGCCACCGATTGCGGCGCCGCTCCTCGGCGAGCAGCTCGTCGAGCTTCCGGTCGATGCCTTCGATCCGGTCCTCGGCGAGCGCGCGGTGCGCGAGCCGCGGCAGCTGCGGGAGCAGGTTCGCCCAGGTCGGCGCCTCGGCCTTGAGCGTGCGCACCAGTCCGCGCCAGCCGATCTGCTCGCGCATCCACCGCTCGAGATAGGGCTTCGCGGTCGTCCACAGGTCGAGGTCGGGATCGAGCTCGCGACCCAGCCCCTCGATGTTGAGCAGCGTCTTCTGGAGCAGCACGAGCTGCGGCTGGACCTCGAGGTTGAAGCGGCGCGCGGTCTGGAAGAGCCGGAGCAGCAGCCGCCCGAAGTAGATCTCCTTCAGCGGCCGGTCGAAGATCGGCTCGCACACCGCGCGCACCGCGGCCTCGAACTCGTCGATGCGCGTTCCCGGCGGCACCCAGCCGGCGTCGATGTGCGCCTGGGCGACGCGCTTGTAGTCGCGGTTGAAGAAGGCGATGAAGTTCTGCGCGAGGTAGTTGCGGTCGCGGTCGGAGAGCGTCCCCATGATGCCGAAGTCGAGCGCGATGTAGCGCCCGTCCGGCGCGACCAGGATGTTGCCGGGGTGCATGTCGGCGTGGAAGAACCCGTCGCGAAACGCCTGGCTGAAGAAGATCTCGACCCCGGCGCGGGCGAGCTTCGGAATGTCGACGCCCTGCGCCCGCAGCGCGGCGACCTGGCTGATGGGCGTGCCGCGCATGCGCTCCATCGTCATCACGTTGGTCGAGCAGCGGTCCCAGTGGACCTCGGGCACGACGAGCAGCGGCGAGTTCAGGAAGTTGCGCCGGAGCTGGCTCGCGTTCGCGGCCTCGCGAACGAGATCGAGCTCGTCGTCCAGGTGCTTGGCGAACTCGGCCACCACCTCCCGCGGCCGCAGGCGCCGGCCCTCGCGGCTGCGCTCGGCGAGCCCCGCGGCCGTGCGCAGCAGGTCGAGGTCGCGGCGGATCACCGGCAGCATGTTCGGCCGCAGCACCTTCACCGCCACCGCGGCGCCGCCGGGAAGCGTCGCGAGATGCACCTGCGCGACCGACGCGCTCGCGACGGGCGCGGGCTCGAAGGTCGCGAAGGCCTCGGCGACCTTCTTTCCCAGCCCGCGCTCGATCTCCGCGATCGCGATCTCCGAGGGGAAGGGCGGCACCCGATCCTGGAGTTTCGCCAGCTCGTCGGCGATGTCGGTGGGCAGCAGGTCGCGGCGGGTGGAAAGCACCTGGCCGAACTTGACGAAGATCGGCCCGAGCGTCTCGAGCGCGCGGCGCAGCCGCTCGCCGCGCGGGGCGGCGTAGCGGCGGAAGAGATCGAGCGCGCGCGCGAGCCGGAGCCACCGCCCGCTCGGCTCGGCGGCGAGAAGGAACTCGTCGAGCCCGAAGCGGAAGGCGACCCAGACGATGGTTACGAGACGGAAGAGGCGCGGCACGGCGGGGTTGTTGTTCTCGGGACGGGCCCGATTATCACTCGGGGCGAGCGTCGGAGATTCTTACAAGGCGGCCGCGCCAAGCCGCCGGGCGCCGCTCACCGAGGCATGCGAACTCCCTAGGAAACAAGCTGGTGCCGCGCGTGCCGCGGTGCTGGCGTCAATCTTGCACGCGCTGGAACTCCCCGTCGTCCGGGGGGCATGTAAAGCGCCCCGCTCGAAGGAGAGCCGCCATGAGACGCTTGCTTGCCGCAGGCTTGGCCGCAGCGACGCTTGCCGCATCAGCCCCCGCTGCGGCCGCCCTCGCCACCCTCAGCGACCTCTTCGTCTTCGGCGACAGCCTGTCGGACGGGGGCAACTCGGGGCTGTTGACCCAAGCGGCGCTGCCCCCCACCGGCTTCCCGCCGTTCCCGTACTTCAACGGCCAGTACTCGAACGGACCGGTGGCCGTGGAGCATCTCTGGCAGAGCTACAACCCCGGCAGCACGGCCTTCAAGCCCTCGCTCGGCGGCGGGACGAACTACGCGATCGGCGGTGCGACGACGGGCCTCGACAACTTCAACCAGATCAATCCCAACGTGCCTGTCCCGCTGCAGCCGGCCTTCACCGACCTCGGCCTCGCGCAGCAGCTCGGACAGTTCCAGGCGTTCGTCGCCGGCGGCGGGACGTTCGATCCGGCGAGCTCGCTCTTCGTGGTCTGGGCGTTCCCGAACGACGTCTTCTGGGCGCTCACGAGCGGCGAGCTTCCGGATCAGCCGGGCGTGCCCGCCACTACGCCCCCCCTCATCGCGCAGGGGATCGGGAACATCACGGGCGCGATCGCGTTTCTCGCGGGCCTCGGCGCAACGCACTTCCTCGTCCCGAACATGGCGGATCTCGGCAAGACGCCCTTCGGCCTCGGGCTGGGGCCGATCGACGCCGCGGGGCTCACTCTGCTCGCGCAGGGATTCAACGCCAACCTGGCGCTCGCGCTGAGCGCGCTCGACGCCGCGCTGCCCACCGCCGAGATCGTCCAGTTCGACACCTTCGGCGTCTTCCAGGCGCTGCAGGCGACCCCGGGGGCGTTCGGGTTCACCAACGCGACCCAGGCCTGCGTCGACTTCCTCGCCGCGTGCAATCCGGGCACGTGGGTGTTCTGGGACGGCGTCCACCCGACCACCGCCGCGCATCAGGTGCTTGGCACGCTGTTCGCCGCGGCGGTTCCAGAGCCGGGCGGCCTCGGACTGCTCGCGGTCGCGGTGGCGCTCGCGCTGGCGGCGCGGGCGCGGGCCGCGCGTCGGTCGCGCTGAAGTCGCGCCCCACGCGCCGCCTCAGGCGCCGAGCCGCTCGAGCGCGCGGTCGTGGATGCGCGCGAGCGCGAGTTGGGCGGCGGTGGCGCCGATCAGGCACATGAACATGTCCCACTGCGTGTCCCACTCGTCGCCCTGCGTCCCGAGGAATTCCATCGCGCCCTCGCCGAGGAGGAGCGCGACCCACCACTCGATGAACTCGTAGAACGCGCTGAGCGCGAGCGCGACGCTGCACACGAGGAAGAACACGAGCTTCCCCGGCCGCAGCGGCGAGCTGCGCAGCAGGATCTCGCGGATGACGATCGCCGGCACGAAGCCCTGCATGAAGTGGCCGATCCGGTCGTAGGGATTGCGGGCGAAGTCGAACGCTTCCTGCAGCCAGAACCCTAGCGGCACGTGCGCATAGGTGTAGTGGCCGCCGAGCATCAGGACGAGCGCATGGAGGAAGATCAGTCGGTACGCGAGCGGCGTCAGGCGATATCGCTGCCAGGTGAAGATGAGCAGCGGCGCGGCGATCAGCACCGGGAGCACCTCGAGGAGCCACGTGCCGCGCTCCCGCGGGCCGATCCCGGAGAGGACGAGCGCCGCCGCGGTAAGCGCGAGGAGCACGCTCACCTCGCGGATCTCGGCCCGGGCCGCAGGCGCAGTCACGCGCGGTCAGTCGCGATGCTGGACCCGCCCGCGCTGGCGCTTGGTGTCGGCGCGGCGCCGCTTCGCTTCCAGCCGCCGCTCGCGCGAGGCGCGGGTGGGTTTCGTGGCCCGGCGCGGCTTCGGGACGACGGTCGCCTGGCGGACGAGCGCCACGAGGCGCGCGAGCGCGTCGGCGCGGTTCTGCTCCTGCGTGCGGAAGCGCTGCGCGTCGATGACGATCACGCCCGCGCGCGTCGCGCGCCGGCCGGCGAGCCGCAGCAGCCGCGCGCGCACCGCCTCGGGCAGCGAAGGCGAGCGCGCCGCGTCGAAGCGGAGCTCCACCGCGGTGGCGACCTTGTTGACGTTCTGGCCGCCCGGGCCGGACGCGCGCACGAAGCGCTCCTCGAGCTCGTCGGCCCCGAGCACGAGGCCCGGCGCGACGTGGATCGGCCCCCGCTCCATGGTCAGACGAGGGCGTCCTCGAGCTCGCGGAGCAGATCGTCCGGGTCCTCGATCCCGACCGAGAGGCGCACCAGGCCGTCGCTGATGCCGAGGTCCGCGCGCACCCGCGCCGGCAGCGACGCGTGGGTCATGATCGCGGGATGCTCGATGAGGCTCTCGACGCCGCCGAGGCTCTCGGCGAGGGCGAACAGCTCGCAGCGTTCGAGAAACCGTCGCGAGGCGTCCAGCCCGCCCTTCAGGACCGCGGTCACCATGCCGCCGTAGCGGCCCTGCATCTGCCGGTCCGCGAGCGCCTTCTGGGGGTGGCTGGCGAGCCCGGGGTAATAGACGCGCTCGACCTTCGGATGCCGCTCCAGGAACTGCGCGACCGCCATCGCGTTCGCGCAGTGCCGCTCCATGCGCAGCGCGAGGGTCTTGATGCCGCGCAGCGTGAGGAACGCGTCGAACGGGCCGGGCACGCCGCCGATCGCGTTCTGGAGATAGGCGAGCCGGTCGCGGAGCGCCTCGTCCTCGCGGATCACCGCCACGCCGCCGATCACGTCCGAGTGCCCGTTGATGTACTTCGTGGTCGAGTGCATCACCACGTCGAAGCCGTGGTCGAGCGGGCGCTGGATCCACGGCGAGGCGAAGGTGTTGTCGCAGACGGCGAGGAGGCCGCGCCGCCGCGCGATCTCGGCGACCGCGCGCAGGTCGACGAGCTTGAGCAGCGGGTTGCTCGGCGTCTCGATCCACACCATGCGCGTGTTCGGGCGGAGCGCCGGCTCGAGCCGCGCGCCGTCCGAGAGGTCGACGAAGCTGAACTCGAGCCCCGCCGAGCGGCGCCGGACGTTCTCGAACAGGCGATAGCTCCCGCCGTAGAGATCGTGCATCGCGACCACGTGCGCGCCCGAGTCGAGGAGCTCGAGCAGCGTCGCGGTCGCGGCCATCCCCGAGCCGAACGCGAACCCCGCGAACCCGTTCTCGAGGTCCGCGACGCAGGCCTCCAGCGCATCGCGGGTCGGATTGCGCGTGCGCGAGTAGTCGAAGCCCTTGTGCGCGCCGGGGCTCGCCTGGACGTAGGTCGAGCTCGCGTAGATGGGCGTCATGATCGCGCCGGTCGCCGGGTCGGGCCGCTGCCCGGCGTGGATCGCCCGGGTCGCGAAGCCGTGCCGGCGCTCCGCGACGGCCTTGGCGGCATGCTTCGGCCGCTTCATTCCCGCATCCGTCGCCGCAGCCAGTTGAGGAGATCCGAGCGGGTGATGAGGCCGAGGAATTCGTCGCCGTCGGTCACGATCGCCACCATGCCCTGGTTGAAGATCTCCATCAGCCGCTGGATCGGCGCATCGCGCGGCACCGTGACGAGATGGCTCTCCATCGCGTCGGTGACCGGCGCGCGGAAGTGCTCGGGGTTGTCGCCCACCTCGAGCAGGATGTCGTCCTCGTCGACGATCCCGACGATGCGGCCGTCGCGCATCACCGGGAGCTGCGAGACGTCGTAGAGCTTCATCCGCCGGTACGCGGCGAGCACGGTCTCGTCGGCGCCGACGGTCACGACCGCGTGCTCGCGGTGCCGGCGGGCGATCAGGTCGCGCAGATCGCCGAAGCGCTCGCGCTCGAGGAAGCCCTGGTCGATCATCCAATAGTCGTTGTAGACCTTCGAGAGGTACTTGTTGCCGCTGTCGCACACGAAGGACACCACGCGCTTCGGCGTCGCCTGCTCGCGACAATAGCGCAGCGCCGCCGCGATCAGCGTGCCGGAGGAGCTGCCGGCGATGATGCCCTCCTTGTGCAGGAGCTCGCGGCAGGTGCGGAACGCCTCGCCGTCGGGGATCGCGTACGCCTTGTGCACGCGGGAGAGATCGCACACCGGCGGGATGAAGTCCTCGCCGATACCCTCCACGAGCCACGACCCGACCTCGCGCGGCACCTCGCCGGTCTTCACGTACTCGACGAGGATCGAGCCGACCGGATCGGCGAGCACCATCTCCGTGTCCGGCGAGACCCGCGCGAAGAACCGGGAGAGCCCGGTGAGCGTGCCGCCGGTGCCGACCCCGCACACTACGGCGTCGACCTGGTGCCCCATCTGCTCCCAGATCTCGGGCCCGGTCGTGTCCTCGTGCGCGTCCGGGTTCGCGGGGTTGGCGAACTGGTTCACGTAGAACGAGTTCGGCGTCTCGCGCGCGAGCCGCGCCGCCACCTCCTGGTAGTACTCGGGATGGCCCTTGCCGACGTCCGAGCGGGCCATCACGATCTCGGTCCCCATCGCCTTGAGGTGGAAGACCTTCTCCTGGCTCATCTTGTCGGGGATGACCAGCAGGAGCCGATAGCCCTTGCGCGCCGCCACCAGCGCGAGGCCGAGCCCGGTGTTGCCGGCGGTCGCCTCGATCAGCGTGCCGCCGGGCTTGATTCTCCGCTCGCGCTCGGCGGCCTCGATCATCGAGAGGCCGATCCGATCCTTGATCGAGCCGCCGGGGTTCTGGTTCTCGAGCTTGAGGAACAGGCGGCAGCGTCCCGCGTCGAGGTTCCGGACCTCGAGGAGCGGGGTGTTTCCGATCAGCGCGAGGACGTCGCCGACGGCGGGCGACGTCATCGTGCGTGGGCCCGCGGGCGCGCGGCCCTGAGGGCTGGGCGCGGGCCCGCGCGGTTGCTGCTTGGCGCCTTCGCGCGGCCGGTGGGGGTGAGCCTCACCTCGCCCGCGGCCGCGGTCGCGCTTGCCGCGGGCTTTGCCGGAGGGTCGCATCACGCGTCAGCCGGGCCGCCGCGCGTCGAGGGCGCGGGCGACGCGGTCGAGACGCTTCTCGAGGCGCTCGACCGCGTCGACGAGCTCCGCGACCTCGCGCGCGAACCGGGCGAGATCGGGCTTCGGGGCGAGGAGCTCCGCCTCCTCGGTCAGATATTCGGCGACGTTCTGCCCGAGCCGCTCGGCGGCGTCCTTCTGCCAGGCGGTGAACGCGCGTCCGGTCGCGACGATGCGATGCGCGGCGATGTCGCCGACGACGCGGGAGAGGTCCTCCTCGACTTCCCAGCGGAGGTGACGGAACAGGAACTGCAGCGCCGCCGCGAGCTCGGCGTCCCCCGAGAAGGCGATCGTCTGCAGCACGCTCTCGTCGCGCGTCAGGAGCTTCGGCAGTGCTGCCGGCGAAAGGGCGATGGTGAGGTCCGGCTCGCCCTCGCCCCCTGCCTCGACCATCCCGTCTGTAGCGACGGTGAACGCGAGGTCGGGCAGCGCCGTGGCAGTCACCAGCACCCGCTTGCCGGCGAAGGGCGCGAGCTTGTCGCGCGCCCACTGCTCGTCGGCGAGGAGGTGGTTGACGAACGCGATGACCGGGCGCTCGATCACGGCACCGGGGAGCATAACATCGGCTGCGGGGGATCAGCGTCGCCCGGCGAGCAGCACGAGCCGACGGCGGAGCTCGGCGAGCGTGGCCGCGTCCAGCCCGGCCTCCGGATCGCAGTAGACGAGCCGGTGCCGCTCCGCGTCCGGCCAGCCGCGGTCGTCGTCATCGACCGCGAGCCATTCCCCCGCGTAGCGCGTTCGGGAGAGCCACGCCGCGATCGCCGCGTAACGCGTGGGGCCGAGGCCGCCGGTCACGGCGACGACGCGGGGCCCGAGGGATCCGAGCAAGCCCCGCAACTCGTCGAGCGAGTGGGTCTCCTGCCACGCCGAGCTGACGACGAGCCGCACGTGGGGGAACTCGGCGAGCAGCCCGGCGAGCGCGGGCAGGTGCCCGAAGCGCGGGAACGACGGCCCGAACAGGAGCTGCTTCCAGTACGCGAGCTCGTCGGCCGGCTCGAGGGGGTGCAATACACCGTCGAAGTCGAGCATCAGCAGCATCGCGCCCCCTTAGGCAGCCGCGCGCGCGAAGGGTTGCCTTCCGCGATCGGTCCGGGGCGGGTCGACGGCGCGCGCCGGCGGGGGGTATGCTGAGCTGGCAGATCGGGGCCCGACGCCGCTCGGAAGCGTGAAAGCAACGGCCTCAGCGCGTGCCGTTTCGTGGAGCCGCACCGCGACACGATCCGTGTCGAGCGCGCTCGGGGAGGGCGCGACTTTCGCGGTCGCGCCGCCCATCGGCCATGGCGAACGAGCTGATCCTGATCGTCGAGGACAACGAGCGACACCGCAAGCTCGCGCGCGAGGTCCTGCAAGCCCACGGCTACCGCACGATCGAAGCCGCGACCGGCGAGCAGGGAGCGATGCTCGCGGCCGAGAACGGGCCGGATCTCGTCGTGATGGACATCCACCTGCCCGGGATGAGCGGCATTGATGCGCTCGCCAAGCTCCGCGCCGCACCGACGACCAGCGCCACCCCGGTCCTGGCGTTCGTCGCCTCGGTGGTGCCCAAGGACAGGAGCGTGATCATGGCGGCCGGCTTTGACGCGCTCGTGAGCAAGCCAATCAACCTCGAGGTGTTCCTCGCCACTGTCGCGACGGCGCTCGCGCGGCGCCGTCCGCGAGGCGCGTCATGACCGCGGCGCGGATCCCCGCCTCGGGCACAATGGGGCTTCGCGCGGCGGCCTAGCCGAACGAAAAAGGCCGCCTCGCGGCGGCCTTTCCGGAAGGCGCGAGCTTCAGTTCGTCTGCTGGATCCCCGCGAGCATCCAGCCGGCGCCGCCGCCCTCGGGCTTCTGCAGGTTCCAGATCTCCTCGAACGCCTGCGGCGCGCCGCCCGCCTCCTCGCGGATGAGGCCCGAGAAGCGGATGCTCGCCCAGTGCGTCCCGCTCTCGGTCACGATCTCGAGGAGCTTCGCCTCGAGCGTCACCACGTCGGTCTCCTGCCGCGCGGCGCCGCGGTCCGCGACGTCGCGCTTCAGGTGCTCGAACATCTCGTCGGTGACGAGGTCGCGGATGCCGCCGAGGTCGCCACGGTCGTTCGCTTCCTGCAGCGCAAGGAAGCTCTTCTTCGCCTCGCGCAGGAACACATCGACGTTGAAGCCCTCGGGGATCCGGGACGTGAACTGGCTGCGGAAGTCCGGCAGCGCCACGCCCGACTGCGAAGGCGGCGGCGCGGCGACGGTCTCGCGGCCGAGGTGGGCGAACTGCAGGCCGCGCGGCGCGGCCTGCGGCTGCTGCGGCCTCAGGAACGCTCGCGCGAGCAGGGCGACGACCGCGACCGCGGCGAGCGCGAGGAGCATGATCATGACGATCGTGCCGAGCTGCTCGCCGAAGAGGTACGCGAGCCCCAGCCCCGCGGCGAGACCGGCCAGCGCCCCGAACCAGGGGCTCATCGGTTTTTTGGCCGCGGCGGCGCCGGGATTCGCCGGCGCGGCCTGCTGCTGCGCAGCGGGCGGCGTGGCGGGTTTCTCGGGTGCCGCCTGGCGTTGGATGCCGGTCGACCGGCCCCCGCCGAGACGGCGTGCCTCGGCGTCCTCGATCGCCAGGCCCGCCGTGAGGAACAGGGCGAATAGGGTGAATGCAAAGCGCTTCATTGCTCTCTCCACTGGGCGCACTCTCAATATCGCATGCCGCGGTGCAGCGCCACGATGCCCGCAGCGAGGTTGAAGTATTCCACGTCCTCCAGACCGGCCCCTTCCATCAGCGATCGCAATGCCTCCTGGTCCGGGTGCATGCGGATCGACTCCGCGAGGTACCGATACGCGGCCTCGTCCTGCGCCACCCGCCGGCCGAGCCAGGGGAGGACGCTGAAAGAATACCAATCGTACGCCTTCTCGAGCGGCTTCCAAACCTTCGCGAACTCGAGCACGAGCAGCCGGCCGCCGGGCTTCAGCACCCGCCGCATCTCGGCGAGCGCCGCCTCCTTACGCGTCATGTTGCGCAGCCCGAACGCGACGGTCACGCAGTCGAAGGTCGCCGCGCGAAACGGCAGGCGCTCCGCGTCGCACTGCGCGAGCGGCAGCACGATGCCGTCGTCGAGCAGGCGGTCGCGCCCCAGCTCGAGCATCGACCGGTTGACGTCGGTGAGCCACACCTCGCCCGCCCGGCCGGCGCGGCGGGCGAGCGCGCGCGCGAGATCGCCCGAGCCGCCCGCGACGTCCAGCACGCGGTCGCCTTCGCGCACCCCGCTCATCGCGACCGCGAACGCCTTCCACGCCCGGTGCAGCCCGAGCGACATGAGGTCGTTCATCACGTCGTAGCGCGGCGCGACCGACGCGAACACGTCGGCGACCCGGCGGGCCTTCTCGCCCGCGCCGACGCGCTGGAAGCCGAAGTCGGTGTCGCCGGGCATCGGTCGTCAGCGTGCGCCGCAGCTCCCGCCGCCGCGCGGCGCGGGCTTCGCCGTCACGTCGATCTCGCGGCTCGCCCCCGCCGCCTCGAGCCGGGCGAGGTAGTCCTGCCACAGCCGGTCGCGATTGCGGCCGAGCTCGTACAGATAGTCCCAGGAGTAGATGCCGGTGCCGTGGCCGTCGGAGAACTGCGGCCGGATCGCGTAGTGGCCCATCGGCTCGACCTCGAGGATCGCGACGTTCTTCTTCCCGGTCTGCAGCACTTCCTGCCCGGGCCCGTGGCCGCGCACCTCGGCCGAGGGGCTGTAGACGCGCAGGAGCTCATAGGAGAGCTCGAAGCGCTGCCCGTCGGAGAAGGTCAGCTCCATCACCCGGGATTTCTGGTGGAGCTTGATCTCGGTCGGGACGGGGGCCTCGCGGTCGGGTCCTGGCATGCTCGCGTCGGGGAGGGTCGAGTGCGGCGAACAAGCTACCACAGGGCCAGGGCGTGCGCGCCCACGGGCGTCACTGTCCTCGGCGGCCGGGCGGCGCGTGGCGAGGTTTTCGAGGACGGCGAGGGAGTTTCGTGTTTACAGGGGGTTACGCGCTGCCGAACGGTAACAAAAGTGTCATCCCGCCGCCATAAAATCGCCCCGATGGCTGCCAACATCCTCGTTGTCGAAGACGAGCCGGCGATCCAGGAATTGCTCGCGCTGAACCTCGAGCACGCCGGCCACCACGTGATGCGTGCCCGCGACGCCGAGCAGGCCTCCGAGTTCGTGCGCCACGCGCTCCCCGACCTGATCCTGCTCGACTGGATGCTGCCCGGCCAGTCGGGCGCCGCCTTCGCCCGGGCGCTGCGCCAAGACGACCGGACCAAGCAGGTCCCGATCATCATGCTCACGGCGCGCGGGCAGGAGCAGGACAAGGTGACCGGGCTGGAGGCCGGCGCCGACGACTACGTCACCAAGCCGTTCAGCCCGCGCGAGCTGCTCGCCCGGATCAAGGCGGTGCTGCGCCGACGCGCGCCGCAGCTCACCGACGAGCCGATCGAGATCGCGGGCCTGCGGCTGGACCCGGGGACCCATCGCGTCGCCGCGCGCGGCGCGCCGGTCGACCTCGGGCCGACCGAGTTTCGGCTGCTGCACTTCATGATGGCGCATCCGGAGCGGGTCCACAGCCGTGCGCATCTGCTCGACCAGGTGTGGGGCGACCACGTGTTCGTCGAGGAGCGGACCGTGGACGTGCACATCCGCCGCCTGCGCAAGGCCCTCGAGCCCACCGGCCACGACCGGCTCATCGAGACGGTGCGCGGGTCGGGCTACCGGCTCGCGGCAGGCTGACCGAACGTGAGTTCGGGCATCCCCGCGGAAGCGGGGATCCAGTCGGCGCTCCTCACGGGCCGCGCGCTCGCAAGCACGCCGCGCCGCAAGTCGCCCTGCCCGCCGCAATGACGGGGGGATATCTGCTAATGTTCGCCGCGTCGATGGCGATCCTGCTGCCGTAGCGCCAAGCCCGCCCGCGCCGTGAAACTCGTCTGGATGCGAACCGCGCTGGCGCTGGGCGTGTTCGTCGCCGCGGCGCTGATCGTCTGGCCGGTGGCCGGGCCGGCGTGGGCGCTCGGCACCCTGGCGACGGGGCTGGCGCTCGTGCTCCTGCGCCACGTCGTCAACCTGCACGTACTGGTCGGCTGGCTGCGCGACCCGCTCAACGCGCCCGTGCCGATCGGGTCCGGCGTCTGGGAGCAGGTCTTCTCGCGGCTCTACCGCATGATGCGCGCGACGACGCAGCATCAGCACCGCCTGACCGGGCAGTTGGCACGCTTCCGCAGCGCCGCGCAGGCGATGCCCGACGGCGTGATCGTCCTCGACGCGCACGACCACATCAGCTGGGCGAACGCCACCGCCGAACGGCACTTCGGGATCGACGCGCGCCGCGACCACGGCCAGCCGATCCTGAACCTCGTCCGCAACCCCGACTTCGTGAGCTACCTCAAGGGCGGCGCGTACGGGAAGCCGCTCACGCTGCGACTCGCCCACGCCGACGAGCTCGTGCTCAGCCTGCGCGTCGTACCCTACGGCCAGGACGAGAAGCTGCTGCTGTCGCGCGACATCACCCAGTGGGAGCGGCTGGAGACGATGCGCCGGGACTTCGTCGCGAACGTCTCCCACGAGCTGAAGACGCCGCTCACGGTCGTGAGCGGGTTCCTGGAGACGATCGCCGAGGGCAACGTGCGGCTCGGCGAGCCGCGCGGCCAGCAGGTGCTCGGGCTCATGCGCTCGCAGACCGACCGGATGCTGCGGCTCATCGACGACCTGCTGACGCTGTCGGCGCTCGAGTCGAGCGCGCAGCCGGCGCGCGAGGGGGAGATCGACGTCCATCGGTTCCTGCGCGCGGCGACCGAGGAGGCGCGGGCGCTCTCGGCCGGGCGCCACGTCGTGCAGCTCCGGCTCGGGCCGCCCGCGACGCTGTGGGGCGACGAGCACGAGCTCCGGAGCGCGATCGCGAACCTGCTCTCGAACGCGATCCGCTACACGCCGAAGGACGGCCGGATCGCGATCGAGTGGGCCGAGCGCGAGGGTGAGGGCTGGATCACGGTCGAGGACACCGGCATCGGGATCGAGACGCGGCACATCCCGCGGCTCACCGAGCGCTTCTATCGCGTCGACACCGGCCGCTCGCGCGACACCGGCGGGACGGGGCTGGGGCTCGCCATCGTCAAGCACGTGCTGACCCGCCACCAGGCGCGGCTCGAGGTCGCGAGCGAGATCGGACGGGGCAGCCGCTTCTCCGCCGCGTTCTCCGCGCGGCGCGTGAACTGGCGGGCGGATCAGATCCTGACCGAGGAGGAGACGACCGAGAAGTTGGCGCGGTCGTAGTCGTGGCCGCGGTTCACGAGGCCGGCGAGCTTCACCCGCAGGGTCTCCTCCTCGTCCTTCAGCTCCAGCTCGCGTCCGTGCTGATACCAGCCGGATGCGAGCACCACCGACCCGGGCTGGCTTGCCGCGTTGGGCAGGAGGAACGCCTGCATGTACGGCTCCGGCGCGTTGGTCGCGGAGCTCGCCGGCCGCGCCGCGATGCCCTTGGCGAGCCCCGGGAGCGCCGCCGCGCCGATCGTCAGGGACTGGTCGATCCCGCTCATCAGCCAGCGCACCTCCGACAGGATGAACCCGCGCGCGCCGTTCGGCCGTAGCGCGACGAGCTGTCCGAGCGCGAGGCGCTCGCCGGTCCCCTTGCGGCGGAGGCGAAACCCGTTCGCGCTCTCGTCGAGCGTCTCCCACTTCTCGGCGGTGAAGCCGGTCGCGACCTCCTCGGTGGCGCGCGCGGCAACGTCCTGGTAGATGTGGATCTGCTCGGCGTCGCGGCGCGAGTAGTCCCAGTGCCGCGACGCGCTCTTGAACGCCCGGCCGCTGATCGCGATGTGGATGGAGTCGAAGCCGCTCACGAGCTCGGTGCGGGCGGCAACGAGGCGCCGCGTGAACTGCCGCGACGCCGGGGCCTCGACCCACGCGCGGAGCAGCGTGTTCAGGAGCCGTCCCGCGTCCGGCTGCACGACGTCCTTGCCGAGGCCGAGCGTCTGCGGGTCGACCCCGGACTCGAGCTTCTTGACGCGGCTGCGGATGCTGCGGCGGAGGTTCGCGGTCTCGAGGAACCGCGTCGTCGGCCGCGTCGCCTCCTGCTTCGCCCAGGCGGGCGGCTGGTTGCCGTCGAAGTCGACCGCGTAGCCCTGCCCGTCGGCGGCCGTCGGCGCGAGCTCGACCTTGTAGGCCCACATGGTCGCCCAGCGGCGCGCCCAGGCGAGCTCGCGCGTCCCGAGCGAGTACGGGTTCGCGAGCGAGAGCAGCACCGCGCGGACGTAGACCTCGGCGCACGTCGACACCGACTTCGAGCGATAGCCGGCCGACACGGTGGTCATCGCGAGGCCGGCCTCGTGCGCGGCGCGGTAGAGCTGGTGGAGGTCGCGCCACTGCTCGTTGTCCACCTCCCGCCGGGAGCGGTAGTGGGCGAGCATCAGCTCGGCGATGCAGTCGAGCGCGCGGTGGGCGAGCAGCGCCTTCTGGTCGGCGAGGTCGGGGCTCGCGTCCTCCAGCGCGCTGCGCAGCAACCGGCGATAGGCGCGGCCGAGGGTGGTCCAGAGGTCGAAGACCTGCTCGAACGCGTTGACCTCGAAGTCCTTGAGCGGCAGCGGGCGGCCGGCGTAGCGCTTCGCGTGCTCGGCTTGCGCGACGACGATCGGCTCGCGCAGCCGCTCCAGGACTTCCAGGAGCGCGCGCTCCGGCGGCGGCACCTCCTCGAGCGATTCGAGGAGGCCGGTGAGCTCGCGGCAGGCCTGCTTGGGGTCTGCGAGGGCGGCGCGCGCGAGCCACGCTTCGCAGCTCTTGAGGTCGGCGACGGCCGGCTGCTCGGTGGGCACAAAGCTCGGCATGTCGGGTCGGGTCGTGGGCGCGGTTGGCCCCGGGCGCGTGGGCCGCGGGGCGGGTCCCGTTATGCAAACGGCATGCAGTATATCGCCCATTGCGTTGATTTGGCTCGGCCTTCGTTGGCGCCCGCCGGCGGGGTCGCCGGGCATAAGTCACAGCAGGGCGGCGAGGCGGGCCCGGAGCAGGCCGGGGTCGAGCGGCCGCGCGACCGTCGCCGCGCGCGCCGGGGCGGCCCAGACCGGGGCCGGGAAGTGGCGGTCGTCGCAGAAGCGCGGGATCACGTGCCAGTGGAGGTGCGGGACGACGTTGCCGAGGCTCGCGAGGTTGATCTTGTCCGGAGCGAGCGCCTCGCGGAGCGCGCGCTCGGTGGCGAAGACCACGCGCATCAGCCGCGCGCGCTCGCCGTCTTCCAGGTCGGTCATCTCGGCGACGTGGCGATCGAGGATGACCCGGCAGAACCCCGGGTAATGCGCATCGCCGACCAAGACGACCCGGCAGAAGCCGTCGCGCCAGAGGACCTCGCCCCCGGCCTCGCGGCAGAGCTCGCAGTTCGCCGTGCCCTCCACGGCGGCGATTCTAGTGAAAAAAGCGAGCGCAAAGGCGCTAGCGGACGCGAAGATCGCAGGGATTGCTCTCCTACTGGCGCGCGATGCGGTAGACCTTGCTGCCAGCGGTGAGGACGTAGAGCTCGCGGCTTGCGTCCTCGCCGAACGAGATGACGCGGCCGACATCGGGCGTGTTCCAGTCGATCCGCTCGATCACCTGGCTGTGGGTGAAGCGGAAGCTGCGGATGAAGCCCGGGCAGTAGTCAGAGTAGAAGTAGCGGCCCTGCAGCGCCGGGATGGCCGCGCCGCGATAGACGTAGCCGCCGGTGATCGCGCACGCGCCGGTGGAGTGGTCGTACTCGAAGACGGGCAGCGTCAGGCCGGCGGTGCTGCAGCTCGCCTGATCGTCCGGATAGCACTTCGTGCCCTCGGTGCGCGGCCAGCCGAAGTTCACCGCGAACCCCGGCGCGGGCGCGTCGCGCATCACGACGTCGACCTCCTCGTAGCGGTTCTGGCCGACGTCGGCGACGTACAGCCGGTCGGTCGGCGCGTCGAACGACCAGCGCCACGGATTCCGCAGCCCGATTCCCCACACCTCGTTCGCGAGCGGGTTCGTCGGCGGAATGGCGTACGGCAGCGTGCTGACGTCGATGCGCAGCATCTTGCCGAGCAGCCGGTTCGGATTCTGCGCGTTCATCTGCGGGTCCCCGCCGCCGCCGCCGTCGCCGGTGGAGATGTAGAGCAGGCCGTCGGTGCCGAACGCTGCGACCCCGCCGTTGTGGTTGTCGAACTGCGCATGCGGAATCGCGATGACCGGCGTGCCGGTCGCGATGGCGACGTTCGGATTCGCCGAGGCGGTGAAGCGCTCCACGGTGATCTCGCCCGCGAGGTTGGTGAAGTGCAGGAAGAACCAGCCGTTCTGCACGTACTGCGGATGGAACGCGAACGAGAGCACGCCGCGCTCGCCCGAGGTGGACACTCGCGCCGAGACGTCGAGGAAAGGCGTCGCGAGCAGCGTCCCGTTCTGGACCACGCGGACGCGTCCGGGGCGCTCGGCGATGAAGATGCGCGTCGCGTCGCCCGGCGGGGCGGCGAGGAAGATCGGCTGGTTGAGCCCGGTCCAGGGCATCTCTTCGAGCCGGAGGGCGAGCGCCTCCTGCACGTTATAGCCGACGGGCACGGCCGCGATCTGGCCGGAGGCCACCTGGATCGTCTGCGTCGCCGCCGTCGGCGCCATGACCGCCTGACCGGTGAGCACCGGCTCCGCCGCGACCGTGTAAGCGCCGGGCGGGAGGTCGGCGAGGGTCTTCGTCGCCGTCACGAACCGGGTCGTCCCGCCCCCGGTCACCGTGACGTGCGCCTCCAGGCCTGACGGCAGCCCGGTGATCTGGACGCTCATCGCGCCGGTCGCGGGGGCCGGCGCGGGCGCCGGCGCGGGCGCAGGCGCCGCCGCAGCGGTAGTCGGTGGCGGGTCGTCGTCCTTGTCGCCGCCGATGCGGCAACCCGCGAGGAGGCAGGCGAGGGCGAGGACGGGCGCGGCGCAGCGGATCGAGACCATGGCTCCTCCTGGCGGGCCCGTGCCGCCGGGCGGGGCCGCTATGACGATGTCATTATGACGATAGCATAGCGGGCGTGTCAAACGCCGGCGCGACCGGCGCGGGCGATGCGCCCCGGCCGAGCGTTCGCCGCGTGCCCGCGCCATCCGGGCGAGCCGGCTACTGCGCCGCAGCAAACGGCTGCGGAGCGCGTTTCGATGCGCTCCCGGCGCCGGGAGCAGAATCCGTGTCCCGCTTATCGGGCGTCCCAGGGAGGACCCAGTGTCTCACCGATCTCCGTTCGCGTTGCTGCTCGTGCTGGCGCTGGCGGTCGGCGGCCCGGCGCTCGCCCAGCCCTATCCCGCGAAGCCGATCCGGTTCGTGGTCGGCTTCCCGCCGGGTGGCGGCACGGACATCATGGCCCGGCTGCTGGCCGCCAAGCTCCCCGAGCTCCTCGGCCAGCCGATCGTCGTCGAGAACCGTCCCGGCGCCGCCACCAACATCGCCTCCGAGCACGTCGCGCGGTCGGCGCCGGACGGCTACACGATCCTGGTGACCACCTCGACGGTGGCGATCAACCCCGCCGTCTACCGGAATCTCTCCTACGACGTGCTGCGGGACTTCGCGCCGGTTTCGATCTTCTCCGACAGCCCCAACGTGCTCGTGGTGCGCAGCGGTCTCGCCGCGAAGAGCGCGGGCGAGCTCGTCGCGCTCGCGCGCGCCAAGCCGGGGGTGCTGAACTACTCCTCCGCCGGCACCGGCACCACCCAGCACATGACGGGCGAGCTCTTCAAGATCCGGACCGCGACCGACATCGTGCACGTGCCGTTCAAGGGCAGCGCGCCGTCGCTCACCACGCTCATCGCGGGCGACGTCGACATGACCTTCGCCAACATCCCGGTGATCCTGCCGCACGTCCGGGCCGGGCGCATGCGGGCGCTCGCCGTGGCCGGCGCCAAGCGCTCCGACCTGATGCCGGAGGTGCCGACGATGAAGGAGGCCGGCGTCGACGGCGTGGAGGTGACGATCTGGTATGGCGTGCTCGCGCCGGTCGCCACGCCGCGCGAGATCGTCGACACGCTGGCGGGCGCGGTGATCAAGGCCGCGCGCTCGCCCGACATCCGGAGCCGCCTGCTCGAGCAGGGCGCCGAGCCGATCGGCAACACGCCGGAGGAGTTCGCCAAGGTGCTGCGCGAAGAGGTCGGGCGCTGGATCACCGTGGTCGGCACGTCCGGCATCCGCATCGACTGAACGGTCCGCGCGCGAGCGGCTAAACTCCGCGCTTCACCAAAGGGGGGGACGGACGATGAGCAAGTTCGTGCTGGCGGTCGGGCTCCGGATCAAGCCCGAGCAGGTGGACCGCTTCATGTCGATGCTGCTGGAGAACGCCAAGGCGGCGCGCGAGACCGAGCCGGGGTGCCGGCAGTTCGACGTGCTCGTGGATCCCAAGGACCGCACGCGGGTGATGCTGTACGAGGTCTACGAGGACGAGGCGGCCTTCGAGACGCATCAGCAGACCCCGCATTTCAAGAGGTATCTCGCCGAGGGGATCCCGCTCCTCGCGTCGCGCGACCGCTTCTTCTTCCGCCGCGTCTCGCCCTAGTTCACCAGCGTCGCCGTGCTCGCGCTGCGCAGCTTCCTCGGCGGCGAGTGGCGCGCCGGAGCGGGCGAGCAGCAGACGCTCGTCAACCCCGCCACCGAGGAGCCGCTCGCCCGGGTCGGGAACGACGGCGTCGATCTCGCGGCGGCGCTCGACTACGCCCGCCGGCAGGGCGGCCCCGCACTGCGGGCGCTCACCTTCGCCGAGCGCGGCGCGTTGCTGAAGGCGACGGCCGAGGCGCTGCAGAAAGCGCGCGACGAGCTGCTCCGGCTCGCGATCGCGAACGGCGGCAACACCCGGTCGGACGCGAAGTTCGACGTCGACGGCGCGATCGCGACGCTGCACGCGTACGCCGAGATCGGCGCCGGGCTGGGCGCGGCGCGCTTGCTCCTCGACGGCGAGGGCCTCCAGCTCGGCCGCTCGCCGCGGTTCCACGGGCAGCACGTCGCGGTGCCGCGCCACGGCGTCGCGGTGCACGTCAACGCCTTCAACTTTCCGGCGTGGGGCTTCGCGGAGAAGGCGGCGGTGGCGCTCCTCGCCGGGATGCCGGTGCTCAGCAAGCCGGCGACGAGCTCGGCGATGGTGGCGCACCGGATCGTCGAGCTCCTGGTCGAGAAGCGGATCCTTCCCGAGGGCGCGCTCTCGCTGCTCGTCGGCGGCCCGCGCGATCTCGTTTCGCATCTGCGCGCCCAGGACGTGCTCGCGTTCACCGGCTCGAGCGAGACCGGCGCGCGGATCCGCGCGGCGCCGAACGTCGTCCGCGAGTCGGTGCGGGTGAACATCGAGGCGGACAGCCTCAACGCGGCGGTGCTCGGGCCCGGGGTCGAGGCGGGTGCCGACATGTACGAGCTCGCCCTCGACGACGTCGCGCGCGACATGACGCAGAAGGCGGGCCAGAAGTGCACCGCGATCCGGCGCGTGCTCGTTCCGGAGGCGATCGCCGCGCGCGTGCGGGACGATCTCGTCGAGCGTCTCGGCGCGGTGCGCGTGGGCAATCCCGCGCTCGAGGACGTCCGGATGGGGCCGCTCGCGACCGCAGCACAGCTCGCCGACGTCCGCGACGGCGTCGGGCGACTCGCCGCCGAGGGTCGGCTCGCATTCGGCAGCGCCGCGCCGGTCGCCGCCGCGGGAGTGGATGCCGGCAAGGGGTTCTTCATCTCGCCGGTGCTCGTGGAGATCGCCGCCGGCGCCGCGGCCCCGACCGTGCACTCGCGGGAGGTGTTCGGTCCGGTCGCCGCGCTGGTCGCCTATTCGGGGCGGGCCGCGGACGCGGCGGAGATGGTGGCGCGGGGCAACGGCGGCCTGGTCGCGTCGGTGTACGCCGAGGACACCGGCTGGATCGGCGAGGTCGTGTTCGGGCTCGCGCCGCTGCAGGGACGGATCTTCCTCGGCCATCCCAAGATCGAGCTCTCCCCCGGCCCCGGGACCGTCCTGCCGCAGCTCGTGCACGGCGGGCCGGGGCGGGCGGGCGGCGGCGAAGAGCTCGGCGGCCCGCGCGGGCTCGCGTTCTACATGCAGCGGGTGGCGCTCGAAGGGTCGCGGCCGGTGATCGCCAAGCTGCTCGGAACGGGGGCGGGCTGAGCGGAGCGGTTGCGACCCCGCGCGCCGGGTAGTATATTCGTGGTATGAAGATTAAGACCTCGGTCACCCTCTCGGACACGCTGATCGCCGCGATCGATCGACACGCCGGCAAGAACGCCAACCGATCGGAGTTCATCGAGACCGCGGTCCGCGCCTACATCGCGGCGCTCGTGCGCAGGCAGCAGAACCGGCGTGACCTGGCGATCATCAACCGCCGCGCCGCGCGGCTCAACCGCGAAGCAAACGACGTGCTCGACTACCAGGTCCCGCTTTGAAGCGGGGTGAGCTCTTCCGGGTCAGGCATCCGTCGCGCCAGGACCCGAAGCGCTCGAGGGTGTTCGTGGTGGTGAGCCGGCAGGTACTGATCGAGTCGCGCTTCTCCGCCGTGATGTGCGTGCCGGTGTACACCGCATACGACGGGCTCGCGACGCAGGTGCAGGTCGGCGTAGAAGACGGGCTCGCGCACGACAGCAGCCTCCACTGCGACGAGATCGTGAGCTTGCCGAAAGCCGTGCTCACCGACTACGTCGGGACGCTATCGCCACCGAAGATCGCGGCACTCAACCGCGCCTTGCGGGTCGCACTGGATCTGCCAGATTGAAGCGTGCTTGCGCCGGCGGCGTCAGGCCGCACCGGTCTGGGGGACGCGCGGCCGCAGCATGAACCAGAAGAGCCAGAACATCGCCACGGCCGCGAGCAGGTGTTTCACGGCGTGCCCGCCCAGGATCCCGCCGAGCGAGTAGACCCAGCCGTCGAGCACCTTGTCGAACGGCATCGCGAGCGCGTACCACGCCACGGCGATGAGGGCCTGTCCGCCGTGCGTGTACGGCGAGGGAAACAGCACGAGGACGAGGACCGCGACCGCGAGCGAGCCGTAAAGCCCCACGACATACGGCCAGAGATTCTCGGCGCCGCCGGCGTCGCTGATGCGCCAGTAGACGAGCGTGGCCGGCAGGAGGACCGCGAGCGCAACGCCGGCGACGACCCCGGCCGTGCCGTCGACGCGCTCGGCGAGGAACGCGCCCGTGAGCGCGGCAACCGCCAGCGTCATCGGCACGCGATCCCAGAACAGCGTCGCATTCGTCGGTGCGTAGTGGTAGTACGCCGAGCCGAGCCCGACCAGGATCGCCGCCGCGAAGAAGCCCGCGTAGAGGCCGAGCTCGCGCCGGTCGCGAAAGCGCGTGCCGAGGAGCCGGCGGCGCTCGATCCAGAACCAGGCGAGCCCCCAGACGCCCACCACCACGAAGCCGAGGTTCGAGGCCACGTTGGTGAAGTTCGGGATGCTGAGGCAGGTCGCCTGATCGGCGAACAGGTTGTAGTCGGGCACCTTGATGCGCTGGACGAACATCGCGAGCAGCGTCGCTCCCGCCGCGACCCAGAGCGCGCCGAGGCGCGTCCGACGGGCGAGGCCGCGCAATCCGCCGCCGGCCGCGGAGACGACGGCGCCTGGGCTCACGGCGTTGCGCGCGTCGGAATCCACGCCGGCTACGCCACCGCCGTCGGCGCGAGCGCCTCGATGTCGGTGACGACGTCGATGACGACCGGGCGATCGGCGTCGAGCGCGCGCCGGAGCGCGGGCGCGATCTCGCCCGGCCGCTCGACGCGCAGGCCGATCGCGCCCATCTCCTCGGCGATCCGCGCGAAGTCGACCTTGCGGTAGGTCCACAGCTCGCGCGCCTTCTCGGTCTGTTCGCCGCCGTAGGCGCGGTCGAAGCCGCGCTTCGACTGGTTGCCGCTCGCGTTGTTGTTCACCACCGTCACCGTCCGCATGTTCCAGCGCGCGGCGGTCTCGATCTCGCCGATGTGATACCAGAGGCCGGCGTCGCCGGTGAACGTCACGACGGGCCGCTCGGGGCACGCGCACTTCGCGCCGAGGCCCGCCGGAAACGCCCAGCCGAGGTGCCCGGCGCTGCGGAGATAGCTCTGGCGGGGCGAGCGCAGGTCGAACATGCCGCCCATCCACATGCCGGCGTGGCCGGTGTCGACGACGACGATCGCATCCTCGGGCACGAGCCGCGTGAGCTCGGCGCAGATCCGCTCCGGCCGGATCGGCACCGCGTCGGACTCGAGCAGCGGGCGGCACTTCGCATGCCAGGCGGCGCAGATCGCGCGCGCCTCCTCCCGCCATAGCTGGCGGCGCGCCGCGCTCGCGGCGTCCGCCTGCTCGAGCATCAGCGCGAGCGTCGTCTTCGCGTCGCCGAGGACCGCCGCCTGCAGCGGATAGTTCCGCCCGAGCGTCTCCGCGTCGATGTCGATCTGGATCGCGGGCACCCCGATCCTCGGCACCGCCCAGAAGTGCGTCGTCATTCCGCCCGCCTCGGTGCCGACGAAGCAGACGAGGTCCGCCCGGGCGACGACGCGGTTCGCGCTCTCGCGCGAGTAGCTGCCGACGACCCCCACCGCGAGCGGATGCGTGCCCGGGATGCTGTCCTTGCCGTTCAGCGAGGTCGCCACCGGCACGCCCAGCTTCTCCGCGAGCGCAACGAGCTCGGGCGCGGCGCCGGAAGCGCGCACGCCGCCGCCGGCGACGATCACCGGCCGCGCCGCTTCCTGCAGCAGCTTCACCGCGGCGGCCACGCTCGCCCGGTCGGGCTCCGGGCGGAAGGGCGGCACGCGCGCGAACCGCGGCTCGCAGAGCGGTTCCATCTCGGCCTCCTCCTGGTCGATCTGGCCCTCGTTGCCGCGGAACTGCAGATGCACCGGGCCGGGCGTGCCCGACACGGCGGCGCGGAACGCCTGGCGGACGAGGTCCGGGAAGCGCTCGACCGCGTCGACGGTGGCGTTGAACTTGGTCACCGGCTCGAACGCCGGAACGTCGTCGACCTCCTGGTACACCTTGCGGAACTTGGTCTGCGGATCGCGGCCGCCGGTGAACGCGATCACCGGCGAGTGCGCGAGCCAGGCGTCGCGCAGCCCCGCCGCGAGATTGAGCGCGCCGACGACCTGCGCCATGCAGACGCCGGGACGGCCCGACGCGCGCGCGTAGCCGTCGGCCATGTACGCCGCCGACTTCTCGCCGTGGGTGTGGATGCGCCGGATGGCGGTGCGCCGCTCCATCTCCGCGGACGTCCGGCGCAGCACGGCGGGCACCATGAACACGTGCGTGACGCCGTAGCCCGCGAGCATGTCGGCGAGCACTTCGGCGCCGGTCATCTTCTTCATCGTCGCCTCGGGCGAGCGGGTGACCGCGCGATGATAGCAGCGCGTCCGATTGCCTCCGTGTGGAGCGTTCGCTAGACTCCCCGCTCCCCGCCCCGCGCGAGAACAAGACCATGCCGAAACGATCCGCCGCGAAGCTCCGCACGCGCAGCACCCTCGACGCGAGGCACCGCAAGCTCACCCGCAAGGACGTGCGCGCCGCGGCCAGTCGGCTCAAGAACTGGGGGCGCTGGGGCCGCGACGACGAGCTCGGCACGCTCAATTTCGTCACCCCGGAGAACATCGTCGAGGCGGCGCGGCTCGTGCGCCGCGGCAAGGTGTTCTCGCTCGCGCTGAACTTCGACGCGAAAGGCCCGCAGGGCGGCAAGTCGAAGTATCCCGCGCTCGGACGCTTCAATCCGGTGCACGTGATGCTGCGCACCGGCACCGACGCCTACTCGGGAGTCCTCGACCACCGCAAGATCCGCGGGTCCGACGACCTCGTCATCATGCCCCTCCAGTGCGGTACCCAGTGGGACGGGCTCGGGCACATCTTCTACGAAGACCGCATGTGGAACGGCTACGACTGCCGCACGGTGACCACTTCGGGCGCGCAGAAGGCCGGCATCGAGAAGACCAGGGACCGGATGGTGGGCCGCGGCGTGCTGCTCGACATCGCGGCGCTCTTCGGCAAGAAGTGGCTGCCCGACGGCTTCGCGATCACCAACGCGATCCTCGAAGCGGCCGAAGCGCGCCAGCGGGTGAACGTGAAGCGCGGCGACTATCTCATCGTCCGCACCGGGCACGTCGAGGCGAAGCTCGCGGCCAAGACCTGGGACGGGTACGCGGGCGGCGATGCGCCCGGGCTCGCGTTCGAGACGCTCGACTGGCTGCACGGCCGCGAGGTCGCGGCGGTCGTCACCGACACCTGGGGCGTGGAGGTGCGGCCGTGCGAGACCGAGGACACCAACCAGCCCTGGCACTGGATCGCGATCCCGATCATGGGCCTCACCGTCGGCGAGATCTTCTACCTCGCCGACCTCGCGAAGGACTGCCGCGAGGACGGTCGCTACGAGTTCCTGTTCGTCGCGCCGGCGCTGCCGATCACCGGCGCGGTCGGCTCACCGGTGAACCCGCTCGCCATAAAGTGAGGTCTCACTAGCGGACGGCGCCCTCGCGCGCGCCGCCGCGACTTTCGCGCCGCGAATCCTGGCGCGCGAAGCCGGTCACGAATCTCCCGTTTGTGCGCCGCAATATTGTGCGGCTATTGACGGCAATTGTCGGCCGCGTGCGCAAGCATGCCGAAGCAGGGCTGCGCACGATCAGGCGCACGGGGAGAGAACGGATGAAGACGCGACAGCTGCGGTGGCACGGCGTTGCCGGGGCCTTGGCATGTTCGGCCCTGGCGATCGGCGGATTGGCGATGTCCGGAGCGACCCGGGCGCAGGGCGACCCGACGATCTACGTGGTCAATCGCGGCTCGATCGCGATCCACAACGTCTTCGTGTCCTCCGCGAGCGCCGACAAGTGGGGTCAGGACTGGCTGGGGGACAAGGTCCTGCAGCCGGGCTTTCGCCTCAAGATCGAGCCGCAGCGCGGCGAGTGCCTCTTCGACGTGCGCGTCGTCTGGCAGGGCGGGCGTTCCGAGGAGCGGCGCCGCCAGGATCTGTGCAAGTTGACCGAGCTCGCATTCGCGGGACCCGGGAGCGGCGACGCCCCGAGCACCCAGGGCCGCGCCGCGAATCCGGACTTCGTCGTCGTCAACCGGTCGCCGAAGACGGTCACGCAGCTCTTCGTGTCCCCGGCCCAGGCCGACAAGTGGGGCGAGGACCGCATGCCGGGCGTCCTCAAACCCGGCGAGCGCTACACCGTGCGCCTGCCGCGCGACGGCCAGTGCCAGTACGACGTGCGGGTCATCTACGACGACAAGACCGCCGAAGAGCGCCGCCGGCAGGACGTGTGCCGGATCGAAGAGCTGGCGTTCAACGGGTCGGGCGCGCAGCCGCCTCGGGCGGGCGCGGGCGGCGACGCCCCGCAACGCGGCGGCGGGCCGTCCTTCGGAACGGCGTTCTTCGTCAGCGATCAGGGCTATGCGCTCACCAACCATCACGTGATCGACGGCTGCCGCAGCATCGCGGCGCTGCAGGACGGTCGCCCGATCTCCGCGCACGTCGTCCGCCGCGACGAGCGGAACGACCTCGCCTTGATCCGCGTGCACGTCCCGGCGACGGTGCCGTTCGCGAAGTTCCGCGGCTCCCCGGGGATTCGCGCGGGCGAGGGCGTCGTCGTGGCGGGGTACCCGCTCCCGAGCGTGCTCCAGAACGGCATGAACGTGACGCTCGGCAACGTGAGCGCGCTCGCCGGCATGGGCGGCAACACCGCCCTGCTGCAGATCACGGCCCCGGTGCAGCCGGGCAACAGCGGCGGTCCGCTGCTCGACATGAGCGGCAACGTCGTCGGCGTCATCGTGAGCAAGCTGAACGCGATGCGGATCGCGCAGGCGACCGGCGACATTCCGCAGAACATCAACTTTGCGGTGCAGGGCGCCGTCGCCCGGCTCTTCCTGGAATCGAACGGCACCGCAGCGACCGAGCAGCAGTCGACCGCCGACCGGAAAGTCGGCGACGTGACCGATTCGGCCCGCGCATTCACCTTCCAGGTGCAGTGCGACCGGTAGCGGTCGCGGTCGGCGCGCCCGAACGGGCGTGTGACCAACGTCACGCCGCGGCAGCCCGCCGTCCGCGGCGGGCGCGGCCGGGTGATCTATTCCTGCCGTTGCCGTGGCTTGCCCTTGCCGGTGATCTCCCCGGCGCCGCATAGTCGATCGGTCCGAGTCGATCGTGAGGGGAGCGGTAATGAGAACCCTGTTTCTGGCCCTGATCCTCGCCGCCGCGAGCGCCGGCGCGTCGGCGCAGGCCTATCGCTGGGTGGACGAGAAAGGCAAGGTGCACTACGGCGATCGGCCGCCGGCGGCCGCCACGGCGTCGGTCCCGGGCACGCGCAGCGCGAAGCCGCGGACCGGCGATCCGGTGACGCCGGGAATGAAGCCCGAGGAGGTGCAGGAGGTCTTCGGCAAGCCCGATCACGTGCGCAAAGTCGCGACGGCGGCGGGCGAAGCGCTCTACTGGACTTATCGCAAGCCGAAGGGACAGACCTCGAGCTATACGATCAAGATCGAGAGCGGCGTGGTCACCGAAGTCTCGTCGGAGGCGGCCCAGCCGCCGGCGCCGAGCGCTCCGGCGGCGCAGCGGCCCGCGACCCCGCCCGCCGAGACCGCCGCAGCCGGGCCCGATCCGTCGGTCCAACAGGCCCAGGCCGAGGCCGCGGCGCGGGAGCGGCAGTGCGCCACGACCCGCGAGCGGATTCGGAACGCCGAGAACGCGGCGCGCCGCGGCGGCTCGGCGCAGGCGATGGACCAGCTGCGCGAGGATCGCCGCCGGCACGAGGCGCGGCTGAGCGAGCTCGGCTGCTGACGCAAGCCCGCCGCTAGTACACGAGAAGCGCCGGGCCGAGCGCCGCCACCAGCTTCGCCCACTCCTGCTCGCCGAGCTGCGGCGTCACGGCCGCGAGGGCTCCGTCGGCGTGCACGAAGCCTTGCCGTTGCTCATGAGCGACGTCCGCGCGCCCGGTCGAGGCCTCCGCGCGCGCCGGTTGCGCGGTCGGCGCGCGGGCGATCCGGTCTTCCGCAATGACCGTTGCTGCCTGTCCCATGCTTTCTCCTACGCGGTTTGAGTCTACGTTCGCCGCGCGCGCCGCCGCGCAGGCACGGTCGGGAGGCTAGCAGCGCGGCCGGACCGCGGTTCGTAAATGATGCGTAAGGGGATCCTAAGAATTCCTTAAGGCGGCACCGCCCGGGCGGCGTCGGGCGCTTTGCCGCCGGACGCGCCAAAGTGCTAGATTGGGCGCCCGCCAGCGATTCCGGCGCTCGAGTTCCAACGAGGGAGGAGGACCGATGGCACGCATCGCGTTGATCGGAGTCTGGCTGCTGAGCCTCGCGCTGCCCGCGGCGGCGCAGTATCCCGACCGGCCGGTGACGATCCTCGCGGGGTTCCCGGCCGGTGGCCAGATCGACCTCGTCGCGCGCCTGCTCGCCGACGGCATGAAGAGCCGGTTTCCGAAGGGCATCGTCGTCGTGAACCGCTCCGGCGCGGCTGGCTCGGTCGCCGTGTCCGAGGCGGTCCGCGGGACGCCCGACGGGTACACGATCGTCCTCACGCCGCTCTCGACGCTCGTGATCCACGCGCAGCTGAACCAGCTCGCCTACAAGACGCCCGACGACTACGAGCCGTTCATCAACGTGATCTCGTACTACCCGATGCTCGCGGTGCGGACCGAGGCGCCGCTGCGGAGCGCCCAGGAGTTCATGAGCGACGCCAAGGCGAACCCCGGGAAGCTGCGCGTCGGCTCGCCCGGCGAAGGCACGTCGAGCCATCTCAACCTCGAGGAGCTCATGCACGTCGCCGGCATCAAGGTCATCCACGTCCCGTATCAGGGATGGGGCCATTCCAGCCCGGCGCTGCTCGGCGGCCACATCGACGCCCTCGTCGCGCAGCCGGGGGAGCTCAAGCCGCAGGTCGACGGCAAGCGAATGCGCGTCTTGATGGTCTTCCAGCCGCAGCGACATCCGCTCTTCCCGGATGCTCCGACGGCGAAGGAGCTGGGGTGGGAGGTCCAGAACGGCGTCTGGTTCCTGCTGCTCGCCGCCAAGGGCACGCCGGCGCCGGCGCTGAAGCACCTGCACGACGCCGCGCGCTCGGCGATGGAGGATCCCGCGTTCGCGGCGGCGATGAGCGCGCGCGGGATCGACGTGGACTACCGCCCCGGCGATCAGCTCCGCACCGATCTCTGGAAGGAGTACAAGCTCCACACCGAGATCCTGCGCCGCATCGGAATGCTCAAACCGTAGGCCGCCCATGAACGCCAAGAAGCTCGTGCAAGGGTTGAAGTACCTGGACGCCGTCACCGGCAAGAAGCAGACCTATCACGTGTTCGGTGGTGCCGGCTTCTTTCTGGTCCTGTCGTTCTCGCGCGCCAAGCGCGGCGCGGGGAACTTCAACGTCGTCGACGCCGCCGCCGTGGAGTACGTTCACAAGCGCTTCGCGGGCAAGAGCGGCGTGACGACCGGCGACGTGGTGAAGAAGACCCGGCAGTCGCGCCGCGTCCGCGACGCCCTCGCCGCCTTGAACATGCTGTACGTCCTCGCCGCGCAGGGCCGCGCGAAGGTCGACGCGCGGCGCGCCGGGCCCAAGCTCTTTTTCAACGTGCACCGGACCTAGACCTAGCGATGACCTCCCAGGCCTCCCCAGCAGTGCGCTCCGAGCTGGCGCCGAGCGGGAAGCTCCGCGCCGGAATCAACTACGGGAACTTTCTGCTCGTGAAGAAGGATCCGGCGGGCGGCGAGCCCACCGGTGTCGCCCCGGATCTCGCGCGCGAGCTCGGGCGGCGGGTCGGTGCGCCGGTCGAGTTCGTCGGCTACGAGCAGGCCGGCAGGCTCGCCGAGGGCGTGCGCGCCGACGCCTGGGACATCGCCTTCCTCGGCAACGAGCCCCAGCGCGCGAACGAGATCGCGTTCTCGGCCGCCTACCTGGAGATCGAGGTCACGTACCTCGTGCCGGCCGGGTCGCCGATCCGCTCCATCGCTGAGGTGGACCGCCCGGGCGTGCGCATCGCCGTGGCCGACAAGGCCGCCTACGATCTTTACCTGAGCCGCAACCTGAAGCACGCTGAGCTCGTGCGCGCGGAAGGGATCCAGGGCTCGTACGACCTGTTCGTCAACCAGAAGCTCGACGTGCTCGCGGGGCTCAAGCCGCGGCTCGTGAGCGACGTGGAGAAGCTTCCCGGATCGCGGCTGCTCGACGGCCGCATCATGGCGGTGCAGCAGTCGATCGGCAGCCCCAGGGGGCGCGACGCCGCCGCGCGGTTCGTCCGCGACTTCGTCGACGACGTCAAGGCGTCGGGCTTCGTCGCCAAGGCGATCGAGCGTCACGGCGTGCGCGGCGTCTCGGTCGCGCCCAAGGCGGTATAGCCGCCCGCGGCTATACCGCGTGCCGCGCGTAGCGCAGGCGCGTCGCGCGCAGGTCGTCGCCGCGGATCTCGCGGAGCGCGTAGCCGACGAACTCGGCGACGACGTGCTTGCGCCAGTAGATGTCGAGGTCGGTGTTGTCGAGCGGCTTCGCGCGCGCGGCGGCCTTCGCCGCCGCCTCGCCGATCGCGTCGTCGGTGAGCCGCTTCCCGGAGAGCACCGCGCCCGCCTGGGTCACGAGCGGGCGCGAGGCGACCGCGCCGAGCACGATGCGCGCCTCCTCGACCGTGCCGTCGGCCGCGGTCCGCACCGCCGCGGCGACGCCGAGCACCGGGAAGTCGAAGCTTCCCCGGCGGCGCAGCTTCCAGTAGCTCGACTTCCAGCCCGCGGCCTGCGGCAGCCGCACTTCGGTGAGGAGCTCCTCAGGTCGCCGGGCGAGGTAGTCGATGCCGTCGTTCCGGTAGAGGTCGGCCGCGGCGAGCTCGCGCTCCCCGTCGGCCGACACGAGCTTCACCTTGGCCCCGAGCGCGATCAGCGCGGGCGCGCAGTCGGTCGAGGACACCGCGACGCAGCGCTTGCTCGCGGTGGCGACCCAGCAGATCGCGCCGTCCTTCTTCAGGCAGAAGTCGATCGCCTTGCGCCATTCGTAGTTCTGGTTGTAGTAGTTGCAGCGCGTGTCGAGGCAGAGATTGCCGCCGAGCGTGCCCATGTTGCGCAGATGCACCGTGGCGACCTGCGCCGCCGCCTGCCACAGCGCCCGATACTTCTCGCGCACGACCGGCGCGTCGGTGACTTCCGTCAGCGTCAATCCCGCGCCGAGGACGAGGCCGGAGCCGTTCGCGAGCTTCTTCATGTCCGCGACGTGACGGAGCGCGACGAGCGTCGCCGGCACCTGCTGCCGGCGCTTCATGTTCGGCAGCAGATCGGTCCCGCCGGCGATCGGCATCGCGTTCGGTCCCTCGCCGGCGAGAATCCGCGCTGCTTCGGCCGCCGTGCGCGGCGCGCGATAGGTGAACCATGGCAGCCGCATCATGACGCCGCCGCTCCCTCCAGCCGCTTCGCCGGCTTGTTCACCTCCTTGCCGTCGCCGCCTTCCCACGGCGGCGGAACGATCAGCGGCTCGGGATACGGCACCGCCGGGAAGCGCTCCGGCCCGACGCGCGCCGGCTTCCCCTGCGCCTTGAGCTCCAGCGCCTTCAACACCTTGTCCGGCGTGATCGGCAGCTCGTCGATGCGCACGCCGACCGCGTCGTACACGGCGTTCGCGAGCGCGGGCATCACCGGCAGCAGCGGTCCCTGGCCGGCCTCCTTCGCGCCGAACGGGCAGTTCGGGTCGGGGTCCTCGACGAGCTCGGTGACCATCTCGGGCATGTCGAGCGAGGTGGGGCTCTTGTACTCGAGGAGCGACGGGATCTTGTGCACGAGCGCGCCGGAGAGCTTGGGCGGCAGGCGCCGGAACACCTGCTCCTCCATGAGCGCCTCGGCGAGGCCCATGTACACGCTGCCCTCGACCTGCCCGCGCGCGAGGACCGGGTTGATCGCCCGGCCGATGTCGTGCGCGATCCAGACCTTGGGCACCGTGATCCAGCCGGTCGCCTCGTCCACCTCGACCTCGACCACGCAGGCGGTGTAGGAGTAGGCGGGCGACGGGCCGACGCCCGCGCCCTTGTACCGCCCCGGCGACCGGGGCGGCGCGTAGGAGCCCACGGCGCCGAGCGTCCCGAACTTCGCCTCGGCAAGCTCGACCGCCTCGCGGAAGCTCATGCCTCTGTTCGGGTCACCGGCGAGGTACACGCGAGCGCCGGCGAGCGTGATCCGCTCGGGCGACACTTCGAGGTGCTGCGCGGCCGCGTCGGCGACGAGCTCGCGCACCTTCTCCGCCGCCTGGATCGCCGCGTGACCCATCATCACCGTGACGCGGCTCGAGTACGACCCGAGGTCGACCGGGGTGAGGCCGGTGTCGCCGGTCACGAGCCGCACGTCGTAGGCGTCGATCCCGAGCACTTCCGCGATCAGCGCGGCGAGGACGTCGTCCGAGCCCTGGCCGATCTCGGTCGCGCCGCAGAACGCCGTGACCTGGCCGCTGCGATCGAGGAGGAGCTGCACGCCCGACTGCGGCATCTTGTTCCAGTAGATGGGCAGGCCTGCGCCGCACAGGTACGCGCCGCAGGCAAGGCCCACCCCGCGACCCTCGGGGAGCTTGCGGAAGCGGCGCTTCCAGTCCGACGACGCGACCACGCGGTCGATGCACTCGGCGAGCCCGATCGAGCCGATCTTCAGCCAGTTCGCGGTGAGCGAGTTCGGCTTGGCGACGATCCCGAGCCGCAGCTCCGCGGGGTCCATCCGCAGCCGCTCGGCGATCTTGTCGAGCTGGACCTCCTGGCCGAAGCGCGGCTGCGGCGTGCCGTGGCCGCGCTTGGGGCCGCACGGCGGCTTGTTGGTGAACGTCCGGCAGGCATCGAACTTGTAGCGCGGCAGCTCGTAGGTCACCGTCTGCAGCGCGCCGGTGTAGAACGTGCTCGCCACCCCGTAGCCGCCGTAGCCGCCGCCGTCGAGCAGCGTCTGGACGTGCATGCCGGTGAGCCGGCCGTCCTTCGTCACGCCGGTGCGCATCTTCATGAGCACCGGGTGCCGGCCGCGGTGCATGTAGAACACCTCTTCGCGCGTGAGGCAGATCTTCACCGGGCGGCCGAGGCGGAGCGCCGCCCGCGACACGACGATCTCGTGGTTGTGCAGGTCGCACTTCCCGCCGAAGCCGCCGCCGTTCGGACAGGCGATGACGCGGATGTGGGCCGCGGGCATCTGGAGCGCCCGCGCCAGCGCCCGATGGATGTAGTGCGGCACCTGGGTGCTCGACCACAGCGTGAGCTTGCCCTCGCCGTCGACCGCCGCGACCGAGGCGTGCTGCTCGATCGGCAGGTGGGTGTTCCCCTCGTAGAAGAACACGTCCTCGAAGACGTGGTCGGAGGCCGCGAGCGCCGCTTCGACGTCGCCGAACTCGAACGCCTGCAGGCGATGGATGTTGCCCTGCTCGCCGTAGTCGTGGATGCGCGGGGCGGGCGTCGCGAGCGCTTCCTCGGCGCTCGCGATGGTGGCGAGCGGCCGGTACTTGACGTCGATCAGGTCGAGCGCCGCGGTTGCGGTCTGCTCGTCGCGCGCGATCACGGCGGCGACCGGGTCGCCGACGTAGCGCACCCGCTCGGGCGCGAGCGGGTACTCGTCCTGCGTCACCGGCAGGATGCCGAAGCTGACCGGGAAGTCCTTCCCGGTGAGGACGAGATGAACGCCGGGATGCGCGAGCGCCCGCGACGCGTCGAGCGACTCGATCGCCGCGTGCGGATGCGGCGAGCGGAGCAGCTTCGCGTGCAGCATCCGCGGCAGGAAGATGTCGTCGGCGAAGCGCGTCAGGCCCGTGACCTTGGCGCGGCCGTCGACGCGCCGGCGCGGCTTGCCGACGACGTCGAAGCGCTGTTTCGTCCCGTTAGCGGCCATAGAACGCCTCGATGTTGTCGCAGAAGAGCCCCTGCTTCGCCGCGTCCGAGAGGTCGTTCCGCTCGAGCATCTCCTCCATCTCGTGCATGGCGCGCTCGAGGTTGCTCTCGTGCGGAAAGTCGGAGGCGAAGAGCAGGGTCTTGTGGCCGATGCGGTCGACCAGATTCCGCAAGCTGGGCTCGCCGCCCTCGCAGCTGAAGTAGAGCCGGCCGGAGGCGAAGATCTCGCTCGGCCGCGTCTTGCACGCCGCGGGGTACTCGCGCCGCCCGTTCGCCGCCGACACCTCGAACGCGCGGTCGAGGCGATCCATCATGTACGGCACCCAGCCGGTGCCGGCCTCGAGGAACCCGACGCGGAGCTTCCGGAAGCGGTCGAACACGCCCTCCATCACGAAGCTCGTGATCTGGATCATCTGGGAGAACGGATGCTCCAGCGCCTGGGTCAGCGCGAAATGCGTGAAGAAGTTGAAGCCGAGGTTCATCGACGGCGCGCCATGCGTCGCCACCGGGACGTTGAGCCGCTCGGCCTCCTCGTACACCGGCCAGAAGTCGGGATGGCCGAGCCCCTTGCGGACGCCGATCTCCGCGCCGTTCGCGGGGAGCACGGCGCCGACCATGCCGAGCTCGGTCACCGCGCGGCGCAGCTCCTTCACTGCCTCCGGCACGTCCTGCAGCGGCACCAGCGCCACGCCGCGGAGCCGCTTGCTCTTGCGGTAGTAGCGGTCGGTGAACCAGTTGTTGTACGCGCGCGCGAGCGCGGTCGCCCACACCGGGTCCTGGATCATCGCGAACGCGAGGCCGGCGGTCGGATAGAGGACCGTGGACTCGATGCCGGCCTTGTCCAGGACGTCGATCCAGGTCTGCGCCGTGATGTCGTAGGACTGATACACGCCCAGGCGGGCGAGGATCGCGCCGCGGTTGTACCCGTCGAGCGTCGGGAAGAACGGGTAGCCGAGGAGCGTGGTGTTGCCCGCGTAGGGCGGCTCGAGATACTCGAAGATCTCCTTGTCGCGCTCGATGATGTGGCCGTCGCCGTCCAGGATCCGCTTGAGCTTCATTGCTGGGCCCTCCGTCGTTCGCCGGCGGGCGCGGCGCGTCCCCGGTACCACTCCGCGAGCTCGCGGACCACGTCGGACATGCGGTATTGCGGCTCGAAGCCGAGCACTTGCCGCGCCAGCGTCGGGTCCGATGCCCGGACCATGTTCGGCATCGACGGCGCGGCTGCGCTCGGGGTCCCGATCCGGACCCGGGCGCCGGGGATCGCCGCGGCGAGCGCGGCGGCGACCTCGTCGGGCGGGCAGACGTAGCCCATCGTGATGTTGAACACCCGGCTCGCGAGCGACGCGGCGCGGAGCGCGAGGATCGTGCCGCGCGCCGCGTCCTTCGCGTACACCCACTCCAGCCCCGCCGCCGGCACGGCCGCTTCCTCGCCGCGCAGCGCGCATTCGACCGCTTCGCGCAGCGCGTTGCTCGGCCCGCCGCCGCCCTGGCCGCGCCACGGGCCTGCGACCGCGCCGTACCGGACCGCGGCGAAATCCACGCCGCACCACTGCGCATAGTTGAGCCCGAGGTTTTCGATCGCCTGCTTGGTGGTCGCGTAGAAGGTCGTCGGCCGCATGAACGCTTCCTCGCGGGCCGGATCACCCCCGCCTTCCCCGCCCGCGACGAAGTGATTCAGCACGTTCGAGCTCGCCACCACCACGCGCTTCAGCCCGTGAGCGCGCGCGGCCTCGAGGACGTTGACCGTCCCCATGATGTTCAGCTCGATCGCGCCGTAGGGGTCGCGTTGCGCGCCGAGCGTCAGCAGCGGATTGGCCGCGGTATGGACGACGTCGGTGATCGCGTGGCCGCGGATCGCCTGCGCGAGCGCGGGCGGCTGCAACACGTCGCCCTCGACGAGGCCCACCCGCTCGAGGTCGACGATGTCCGCCAGCGCGTGAGCTTGTGCCGCGCGATCCATGATCACCGGGCGCTCGCCCGCCTCGACGAGCAGACGCGCGACCTGGGAGCCGACCAAGCCTCCGCCGATGATCAGGACGGCCATGCTGGCTGGATCTCTCTCAACGCGGGCCCGACGCCGGCCTCTCGGCCATGACCCGCGCCGCTTCCTCGACCGCCTCGAAGATCTGCTGGTACCCGGTGCAGCGGCAGAGATTCCCGGCGAGCGCCTCTTTGATCCGCTCGCGGCTCGGATTCGGCTCCCGCTCGAGCAGCGCCTTCGCGGTGACCAGGATGCCCGGCGTGCAGTACCCGCACTGCGCGGCGCCGAGATCGGCGAACGCCGTCTGCAGCGGATGGAGCTCCGCGCCGCGCGCGAGGCCCTCGACCGTCTCGATCGCGCGGCCCTCGCACTCGAGCGCGAGGAGCAGACAGGAGAGCTGCGGCTCGCCGTCCACGAGCACCGCGCAGGCGCCGCATTCGCCGAGCTCGCAGCCGTGCTTGGTACCGGTGAGGCCGAGGTCCTCGCGCAGCACTTCGAGCAGCGTCTTGTAGGGCGCGAACGAGACCGGCGTCTCCTCGCCGTTCACGCGCAGGCGGCTGTGGACGTGGTCGGGAACGGCGCTCATGGGCCTCCTCCGGAGGCGGGCGGGGGAAGCAGCCCGCGGGTCAGATAATCGGCCAGCGCCGCCGCGACCTCGCCGACCGGCTGCGGCCCGTCCGGGCGCCACCAGCGCGCCGTCCAGTTCAGCGCGCCGAGGATCCCGCGCGTGACCAGGGCGGGCTCGCAGGGCGCGAACGTCCCGCGCTCGACGCCCTGCGCCACCAGCGCGCGAATCGCCCGCTCGTAGGCATCGCGCTTCGCCACGATCTTGCGCCGCAGCCCCTCGGGCAGCGCTTCCGGCTCGAGGTGCGCCGTCGCGCCCTCGAGCTCGTCGAGCATGCAGCGGATGTGCGCCTGCATGACCGCGCGCAGCTGCTCCGGGAGCGGCGCAGCGGACGTGCGCGCCGCCGCGACCGCAGCGAGCAGCTGCTCGAGCGTACGGTCCTGGCAGAAATAGAGGATCTCGTCCTTGCCGCTGAAGTAGTAGTAGAGGTTGCCCGGCGAGAGGTCGGCTTCGTCCGCGATCTCGCGCATCCCCGCGGCCGCGAAGCCGCGGCGCCGGAACACCTTGGCGGCGGCGCGCAGGATGTCGAGGCGCCGCGCCTCGCTCCGGCGCCGCAGGCGCTCGGTCCCCTGCCGGTTCGAACCGAGATTCAAAACTTGAACCACGGTTCGAAGTGTAGGCGTCCGCCTGGGCGCCGGCAACTCCCGGGGGGCGCGCGGCCGGCTACGGATGCTGCAGCGCATCCTCCGGGACGGCGCTGTCCGGGAAGACGTCGCGAAAGCTCGCGTACAGGGTCGCGTAGTACAGGGGGACGGTGACGATGAGGAGCGCGAACACGAGGGTCGGCACGATGCTCGGCCCCGCCGGCGATCGCTGCACGCTGAAGAGGAGTCCCGCGCAGAGCGCGGCCGCGCCGCCTGCGATCGCCGCGAAGACGAGGAACGCGGCCCAGTTGCGCAGCGCCGCGAAGAAGCTGAAGAACAGCCCCTTCGCCGCCGACATCCCGTCCCACGCCACGAGCGGGGGCGCGAACCAGAACGCGAGCTGCACCGGAACCCAGAGCGCGAACGCGGCGACGACCGCCCAGAGGAGCGACGCCTCCTCGCCGGCCGGCGGCGCCGCCGGCCGGCCGAGCAGCATCCAGCGCGCGAGCACGCCGTCGTCGATCGGCCAGGTGGTCGCGAAGATGGCGAGCGTCGCGGCGAGATAGAGCCCCCCGAGCGTCACGAGCGTCGGCAGGTTGCGGCGGAAGCCGGCCGCAACGAGCCGCGCCGCCAGCGGACGGCCGCGCTCGAGCGCTCCGCACATCGCGAAAAAGCTCATCGCGATCGCCGGCATCACGAGCGAGCCCGCGGCGAGACCGACGTAGGGCAGGCGCGCGAGGATCCCCATGACGACCCAGTAGGCCATCGAGACGAGGAGCCAGGCGAACGGCGCCCTGCCGATGAGGCGTGCCCCGTGCTTGACCCACCGCCAGCCGTGGTGCGCGGGAACGATCACCATGCGGGACGCCGGGGGCGCGATCCGCGCCCGCCGCTCGAGGACCGGCCGCTCACCCGTCGCCGACCCACGGCGGCGCGTGCTCGTCGCGGATGCGCAGCTCGAGGATGCGGCGGAAATGCTCCGGATCGTGCGCATGCACGAGCTCGCCGGGACGCGGCAGATGAAAGTCGTAGAGCCGCGACAGCCAGAAGCGCAACGCCGCCGCGCGCAGCATCACCGGCCATGCGCCGCGCTCGATCGCGGCGAACGGCCGCACCGCGTGATAGGCGCCGAGCAGCGCGGCGGCGCGCGCCCGGTCCACCTCGCCGTCGGCCTGCACGCACCAGTCGTTGAGCGTCACCGCGACGTCGAAGAGCCACGCGTCGACCCCGGCGAAGTAGAAGTCGATCACGCCGCCGATGCGGCCCCCCTCGAACAGCACGTTGTCGCGGAAGAGGTCCGCGTGGATCGGACCGCGGGGCAGGTCGCGGAGCCGGTAGCGCGACTGGAAAGCGAGCTCGGCCTCGAGCAGCCGCCGCCGGCGCTCGTCGAGGAACGGCGCGACCTGCGGGGCGGTCGCGCGCCACCACTTGGGCCCGCGCGGGTTCTCGAGCGTGCCGGCATAGGACCGGCCGGCGATGTGCATGTCCGCGAGCACCGCGCCGACCTCCGCGCTGTGCGCCGCCGAGGGCTGCGTGATCACGGCACCCGGCAGACGCGTGACGAGCGCCGCGGGCTTGCCGTTGAGCGTCGAGAGCAGCTCGCTCGAGCGATCGGCGAGCGGGGACGGGCACGGGATCCCGTGGCGCGCGAGGTGCGCCATGAGGCCGAGGTAGAACGGCAGGTCCTTCGCCGGCAGCCGCTCGAACAGCGTCAGGACGTAGCGGCCGTGGGAGGTGGTGACGAAATAGTTGGTGTTCTCGATCCCGGCGGCGATGCCTTTGAGCTCAACGAGCGCGCCGACCGAGTACGCCTTCAGCCAGTCGCCGAGCTCGCGTTCCGTGACCTTGGTGTAGACCGACATTCGTCACGGTCGTTGGTCGCACCGCTCACCACTGCAGGATCGTCCACATCGGGGCGCGCACGCGCGAGTCCCCGGTGACCGTGCCCGCGCCGCCGGGCTCGCCGGGCCGTGCCTCGACCAGGTGGTACTCCCAGCCGTTCGCGTCGACGACGCGGATGTACTTCGTCCCGTCCGGCATGGTGTGCTCCTCGACCTTCGCCCCGGGCGCGGCGATCACAGGACCCGGCGCGCCCGGCTCGGCGTCGAGGCCGACCTGCGGTGGCGGCTCGGGGACCGGCTCGAGCTTTGGCGGCGGCGGCGCCTGCTGCGCGGCCGCCGGAATCCACGCGAACGCGGCCAGCGCGATGAGGAGGCGACGCATTCTTGGAAGCCGATGAGTGCGACCGAGTGTAACAGATTCGACTCGCGCTCCCGCGCGACTCAGAGGTTGAGATACGTCTCGCGCTCCGCCGCGGAAGGCACGAACGCGCGGGTCTCGTAGTACCGGAAGATCGTGTCCACGACTTCGCCCGGCTCGTCGTGGACCTGGACGAGATCCATGTCCTCGGGGTCGATCATCCCTTCGCCGACGAGCCGCTCGCGGAACCACCCGAGCAGCCCGCGCCAATACGGCTCCCACACCAGGATGATCGGCATCTTGCGGGTCTTGCCGGTCTGCACGAGCGTCAGCGCCTCGGTGAGCTCGTCGAGCGTGCCGAACCCGCCGGGCATCACGACGTAGGCGGTGGCGAAACGGACGAAGGTCACCTTGCGCGCGAAGAAGTGGCGGAACGACAGGCTGATGTCCTGGTAGGTGTTCGCGAACTGCTCGCGCGGCAGCTCGATGTTCAGGCCGACCGCCGGCGATCGGCCGAAGTACGCGCCGCGGTTCGCGGCCTCCATAATGCCGGGGCCGCCGCCCGAGATGACGGTGAAGCCGGCATCCGACAGCCGCCGCGCGATGTTCTCGGCGAGACGGAAGTAGGGATGGTCGGGCGGCGTGCGCGCGCTGCCGAAGAGCGACACCGCCGGGCGCACCTGGTTGAGACGCTCGGACGCCTCGACGAACTCTGACATAATCGCGAACAGCTGCCACGCCTCGCGCGCGGTGTAGCCGCGCGAGTCCAAGCCGGCGGCGACCAGCTTGGGGAGCTTGTCGGGGCGGATTTCCTTCTGCACTCGGTCTTCCATCCTGGTTCCCAATTGCCGGTGGCTATGCGCGAGGGTTGTGGGGGGATATGCAAGCGGGCTTGCCCCCTCGTTCGATCAAGGGGGAGATACGAGGGGAGTCTCCCCGCGGCACGCCTTGCACGGCGTGCCGGCTCGCGCGGCGTCGAACCCAAGCAGTAGGGTTCGACGAAACCCCGCGCTCGCTTCGTACGAAGGTTTTTCTACTGAGCGTCATCCCTCGGGTCGTGGAAAAACTGCTGGTTCTGGTGGACGGCTCGTCGTATCTGTATCGCGCCTTCCACGCGCTGCCAGATCTGCGGAACGCCGCCGGCGAGCCGACCGGCGCCGTCTATGGCGTGCTGAACATGCTACGGCGGCTGGTCGACGACTACAAGGCAGATTTCCTCGGCTGCGTGTTCGACGCCAAGGGCAAGACCTTCCGCGACGAGGTGTATCCCGAGTACAAGGCGACGCGCGCGCCGATGCCCGACGACCTCGCGGCGCAGATCGAGCCGCTGCTCGAGGCGATCGCGGCGCTCGGCTGGCCGCTGCTGGTCGTCGACGGCGTCGAAGCCGACGACGTGATCGGCACGCTCGCGCGGCAGGCCGAGCGGCAGGGCATCCGCACGATCGTCTCGACCGGCGACAAGGATCTCGCGCAGCTCGTCGGGCCGAGCGTCGCGCTCATCAACACCATGTCGAACGAGACGCTCGACGTCGCGGGCGTGCAGGCGAAGTTCGCCGTCGCGCCGGAGCGGATCGTCGACTACCTGGCGCTCGTCGGCGATGCGGTCGACAACATTCCCGGCGTCGAGAAGGTCGGTCCGAAGACCGCGGCCAAGTGGCTCGCGCAGTACGGCTCGCTCGAGGGCGTGCTCGCGCACGCCGACGAGATCCCGGGCGTCGTCGGCGAGAACCTGCGCCGGGTGAAGGGCTGGCTTCCCAAGGCGCGCGAGCTGGTGACGGTGCGGACCGACGTCGCGCTGCCGTTCGCGGTCACCGACCTCGCGCCCCGCGAGCGCGACCGCGAACGGCTCCGGACGCTCTTCGAGCGCTTCGGCTTCAAGACCTGGCTGAAGGAGGTCGAAACGCCCGCCGCGCCGGCACCCGCCGCCGCACCGGTCGTCGCCCCCGTCCCCGCGGACGTGCCGCGCCGCTACGAGACGCTGTTCACCGAGGCCGACCTGACGCGCTGGCTCGAGCGGATCGGGCGCGCGGACCTCGTCGCGGTCGACACCGAGACCACCTCGCTCGATCCGTTCGCCGCCGAGCTCGTCGGCGTGTCGCTCGCCGTCGCGCCGGGCGAGGCGGCGTACCTGCCGATCGGGCATCGCTATGCCGGCGCGCCGGTTCAGCTCGGGCTCGAGCGCGCGATCGCGCTCCTCAAGCCGTGGCTCGGGGACGCGGCGCAGCGCAAGATCGGCCAGAACCTCAAGTACGACCAGCACGTGCTCGCGAACCACGGCGTGCGGCTCGCCGGCGTCGCGCACGACACCCTGCTCGAGTCGTACGTCCTCGAGAGCAGCGCCCGGCACGACATGGACGCGCTCGCCGAGCGCTACCTCGGGCTGAAGACGATCGCCTACGACGAGGTCACCGGCAAGGGGGCCGGCCGGATCGGCTTCGAGCAGGTCGACGTCGAGCGCGCCACCGAGTACGCGGCGGAGGACGCCGACGTCACGCTCCGCCTGCACGGCGTCCTGCACCCGAAGCTCGCCGCGGACGCGAAGCTCGCCTACGTCTACGAGTCGATCGAGCTGCCGGTGCGCGAGGTCCTCTTCGGGATGGAGCGGAACGGGGTGCTGATCGACGCCGCCCGTCTCGAGGCGCACGGCCGCGAGCTCGGCCAGAAGATGCTCGAGCTCGAGGAGCGGGCCTACCGCGAGGCCGGGCAGCCGTTCAACCTCAACTCGCCGAAGCAGATCGGCGAGATCTTCTTCGAACGGCTCAAGCTCCCGGTGCTGAAGAAGACGCCGAGCGGCGCGCCGTCGACCGACGAGGACGTCCTCGAGCGGCTGGCGCTCGACTACCCGCTGCCGAAGACGCTCCTCGAGTACCGGGCGCTCTCGAAGCTCAAGTCCACCTACACCGACAAGCTGCCGCGGTCGGTCGATCCGAAAACCGGCCGCGTGCACACCAACTACGGCCAGACGACCGCGGTCACCGGCCGGCTCGCCTCGAACGACCCGAACCTGCAGAACATCCCGATCCGCACGCCCGAGGGCCGCCGCATCCGGGAGGCGTTCGTGGCGCCACCGGGGCACCGCATCGTGTCGGCCGACTACTCGCAGATCGAGCTGCGCATCATGGCGCACGTCTCGGCGGACGCTGGCCTCCTCGGCGCGTTCGCGCGCGGCGAGGACATCCACCGCGCCACGGCGGCCGAGATCTTCGGCCGCGAGCGGCAGGAGGTCACCGCGGAGGAGCGGCGCTACGCGAAGGTCATCAACTTCGGGCTGATCTACGGCATGTCGGCGTTCGGCCTGGCGCAGCAGCTCGGGCTCGAGCGCGCGACCGCGCAGGCCTACATCGCCAGCTACTTCGCTCGCTATCCGGGCGTGGCGAAGTACATGGAGTCGACGCGCCAGGCGGCGCGCGAGCAGGGCTACGTCGAGACGGTGTTCGGGCGGCGGCTATGGCTGCCCGAGATCCGCAGCTCGAGCCCGGCCCGGCGCGGGGGCGCCGAGCGCGCAGCGATCAACGCGCCGATGCAAGGGACCGCCGCCGACCTCATCAAGCTCGCGATGATCGCCGTGCAGCGCTGGATCGACGCCGACGGGCTCGGGGCGAAGCTCATCATGCAGGTCCACGACGAGCTCGTGCTCGAGGTGCCGGAAGGGGAGCTGGAGCGGGTAAAGGACGAGCTGCCGCGGTTGATGGCTGGGGTCGCGAGCCTTCAGGTGCCGCTCGTCGTCGATATCGGGGTCGGCGCGAACTGGGACGAAGCGCATTAGAACGCTGCCGAACTACGACGAGCTTCCCGTCCGCCACACCGCGCCGGGAGTCCCATCACGGCACGTCGGAAACTCTTACACGCTCATCCCGACGTCCTGAAAAGGTATGTGAATTCATTGGCTTATATTCATGCTCGGGGTTTGCTTGACACGCGCTCAGGGAACGATCTCCTTGAGAGGCAGGCGATGAAGAGTATGCATTCGCAGGTAGCGCGGCTGGCGGCAATGGCGCTGTTCGGCTTGGCCGGCGCAGCGCAGGCCGGAGTCATCCTCAACCTGCAGGGTCCGGCCGCGAATAACGTGGATACCAACCCGGCGACCATGGTGCAGGTGCTGGCACCGACCACGCCCGGCGGCGTCGAAGATGTGAACGTGCTCGTGCACATCACCGGCGGGCACATGGAAGATTTCGACCTCTTCCTGAGTTCGCCGATGGGGACGACCGTGCAGCTCAAGCTGCAGGACGGCGGCCATGTGGATGGCCCGCTGATCGTCAACTTCGACGATGAGGCGGTGCTTCCCAACACCGCCTACCAGGGAAACCCCAGCGCCGGGCTTACGGTGTTGCCTTTCGGCGCTTTGAGCGCGTTCGACGGCGAGAGCGTTGGCGGCCTGTGGACCCTGAGCATCCTCGACGACTTCATTCCGGGCGAGGGGAACAACCTGGTCGCCTGGAGCCTCCAGATCACGGTTCCGGAGCCCGGCTCCGTCGCCCTTCTGGGACTGGGGCTCGCCGTCCGCGGCATCGCTCGCCGGCGGCTCGCGCCCGCCTGACCCGCACTGCGACTTCGCGGGAAACCCCGCTCCGACGGGGTTTTCTTCTTCACGCTCCCCCGGCGTTCAACGGCGCGCCGTCGAGGAATCTTACGGGCAGCCTCCGTTTCCAGCAGTCATCGGCTTCAAAAACAGCAAGTTATCTTGATGGCGCGAAGGTTGCTTTGAGTAGGCCGTTCCAGCGAGACAATAAAAGGAGGACGTTGTGGCTCTGCGATTGAAGAAGGCGCTTCTGGGTGGCCTTTTGGGGATGGGACTTGCCGCCGGTCCGGCCCAGGCGGTGCTCATGGTGACGGCTCTCAACCCCCCTGCTCTAACGGCGACCGATCTGGCCAACGCGCTGTTGGCAGGTGGCGGCGGGATCACGGTTCACTCGGCCACCTACGTTGGCGCGAACGCTGCGTCCGGGCTGTTCAGCGGCGGCACCGGGATCATCGGCTTCGAGTCGGGCATCCTTCTCACGAGCGGCGCCGTCGGCAACGTTGTCGGGCCGAACAACAGCGGTGGCACTACGGCCAATAACGGCCCCCTGCCGGGCGACCCGGACCTCGAAGGGTTGATCCCGGCGATTCAGACGACGCAAGATGCATCGGTGTTGACCATCGTCTTCACGCCGACTGGCGGCCAAGTGACGTTCAATTACGTCTTTGGCTCGGAGGAGTACAACGAGTTCGTCAACTCGGGTTTTAACGACGTCTTCGGCTTCTTCGTGAATGGGGTGAATGCTGCGTTGATTCCCGGCACGGCGACCCCGGTGTCGATCAATAACGTCAACTGCGGTTTCGCCGTCGGCAACAATCCGGCTCCCGGAGCAGGACCCAACTGCGGTTCTTACATCAATAACGTCAACCCGACCTTCGCCGGGCTGCTCGACACTGAGCTCGACGGATTGACGATCGTGTTGCCGATCACCGCGGCGGTTAACGCAGGTGTCGAGAACACGCTCAAGATCGCCATCTCGGACGTCAACGATGGAAACCTCGACTCCGCGGTGTTCATCCAAGGTGGCAGCTTCCAGGTGTGCGGAGTTGCCGGCGCGCCGCCGTGCCCGACGGTTCCGGAACCGGGCGCGCTCGCGCTGCTGAGCATGGGGCTCCTCGGCTTGGCGCTCTTCCGCCGCCGCCGCTAGCGCACGAAGAGAAAGCGCAGTCCTCGGAGAGGCAGCTTCGGCTGCCTCTTCTTGTTTTCGTACCTGCCGCCTACCTCACCGCGCCGAAGACCTTCTTCGCCACGCTCGTCGCCGCCCCCATCGGATCGCGCCGGATCGCGCGCTCCTGCTCGGCGATGACGAGAAAAAGCCCGTCGAGCGCCTTGCGCGTGACGTACTCGTCGAGGTCCGCGTCCTCCCGCCGCATGAGCCCCCACTGAGCCGCGTAACCGGCCAGCTGGTTGTACTGCTGGGCGAGCTCGACCTTCGCGGTCATCCGCCGGACGATCGGCAGGAACCGCTCCGCGAGCGGCTCCGAGGTCGTGCGCTTGAAGTACTGCGTGGCCGCGTCGTCGCCGCCGGTGAGGATGCCCTTCGCGTCGCGCACGGACATCTGCTTCACCGCGCTCACGAGGAGCGGCTTCGCCTCCGCCACCGCCATCTCGGCCGCGCGGTTCATGCTCGTGACGAGCTCGTCCGCCTGCTTGCCCCGGCCGATCATGCGCAGCGCGCGCTCGACGCGCTTCATCGAGTCGGGCAGCGGGATCCGCACCTTGTCGTTGCCGAGGAAACCGTCGGTCACCGAGAGCTGCGACACCGCCCGGGCCGAGCCCTCGAGCAACGCGTCCTTGAGGCCCGCGACCGCATCCTGATTGCTGATGTCGGCGAGCGTCAGGGCGCGCGCGCTCGCGCAGATGACAAGGCCGGCGAAAACGCCGACAATCGCGGCTCTCGATCGCATCGGTTGCACCTCCCGACGATGACTCCAGCGCGGACGGCCGCCCTCGCCGTCGTCACCGCCGCGATATTCTCGGCCGGCTACCTCGCCTGGAGCCAGCCCGGGCCGGCGCCGGAAGTGAGCTTCAGCACGCTGAGCGGCGAAAAGCTGACCACGGCGGGCCTGCGCGGCAAGGTCGTGCTCGTGAATTTTTGGGCAACCTCCTGCGCGACCTGCGTGAAGGAGATGCCGGAGCTCGTCGCGACGTACCGCGCCTACCAGGCGCGCGGGTTCGAGACGGTCGCGGTCGCGATGAGCTACGACCCGCCGAGCTATGTCGTCGCCTTTGCGGCGCAGAACGCGCTCCCGTTTCCGGTGGCGCTCGATCTGCGGGGCGAGATCGCGCAGCGTTTCGGCGACGTGCGCGCTACGCCCACGACCTTTCTGATCGATCGGCGCGGGCGGATCGTCAAGCGCTATCTCGGCGCGCCGGATTTCACCGCCCTGCGCGCGCTCGTGGAGGCGCAGCTCGCGGAAGCGGGTTAAGCCGCGCCGCTTTCGGCGCGCGCCGTCACTGCTTCGCCACGCTCGATCCGGGCGGCGGCTCGGCGAGCAGCGTCCGCAGCAAGGCCTCCAGCTTCTCGACCGGGATCGTGCCGGCGATCCGGTGCCGCAGCACCCCCTGCCGATCGACGATGTAGAACATCGGGGTCGTGCTGACCCGCCCGTAGCGCTCGAAGAACGCGTCGCTGCGCATCCCCACCGGGAGCGAGTAGCCGCGCTTGCGCCAGAACTCGCGCACCTCGCCGACGTCCTCGTCGATCGAGAGCGCCAGGACCTCGAGCCCCTTGTCGTGGTGCGCCTGGTAGAGCCGCTGCACCCCAGGCAATTCCATCCGCGCCGCCGGGCTCCAGGTGGCCCAGATCATGTTGATCACGACCTTGCCGCGGAGGCTCTTCGCCTTCACGAGCTTGCCGTTGAGGAGGCGGATGTCGACCTCGGGCGCGGGTTGATCGATCTCGGCGGCCGTGGCCGCCGCACCCAGGACCGCCGCGGCCGCGACGGCCGCCGCCGAGCGGCAGATCGATGCAAATGCCATCCTCACCTCCTCCGAGCCCGGAGTCCTGCAGATGCTGCTCGCTGTTACCGCGCGCGAAGCGCCGACGTAGGGGATCTACAAGGGGGCGCCGCCCCCTTGCTCCTTGATCACGCCCGCCTGGTGCGCCTGCTGGTCGGCGTGATAGCTCGAGCGCACCATCGGCCCGACCGCGGCGTGACTGAACCCGAGCGCGCGCGCCTCGCGCTCGAACCTCGCGAACGCATCCGGGTGCGCGTAGCGCGCGACCGGCAGATGATGCGGCGAGGGCTGCAGGTACTGCCCGATCGTCAGCATGTCCACGGCGTGCGCCCGCAGGTCGCGCATCACCTGCAGGATCTCGTCGTCGGTCTCGCCGAGTCCGACCATCAGTCCCGACTTGGTCGGGATCGACGGGTGCTCCGCCTTGAAGGCCTGGAGCAGCCGGAGCGAGTGCCCGTAGTCGGCGCCCGGGCGGGCCTGCCGGTAGAGCCGTGGCACGGTCTCGAGGTTGTGGTTCATCACGTCCGGGGGCGCCGTGGCCAGCCGTTCGAGCGCGGGCGCGAGCCGCCCGCGGAAGTCGGGCACCAGGACTTCGATCCGCGTCCGCGGCGAATGTTCCCGGATCGCGCGGATGCAGTCGGCGAAGTGTTGTGCACCGCCGTCGCGCAGGTCGTCGCGGTCGACGCTGGTGACGACGACGTACGTGAGCCCCAGGAGGGCGACCGTTTGCGCGAGGTGCAGCGGCTCTTCGGGGTCGGGCGGCAGTGGCCGCCCGTGCGCGACGTCGCAGAAAGGGCAGCGGCGCGTGCACAGATCGCCCAGGATCATGAAGGTCGCGGTGCCCTTGCCGAAGCACTCGCCGATGTTCGGGCAGGAGGCCTCCTCGCAGACCGTGTGCAGCTTCTGCTCGCGCAGGATCCGCTTGATCTCGTGGAAGCGCGTCCCCGCGCCCGGGGCCTTCACCCGGATCCAGCTCGGCTTCGGCAGCCGCTCGGCCGGGACGATCTTGATCGGGATCCGCGCCGTCTTCGCGGCGCCCTTCTGCTTTTCGGGAACGTGGCTCATGCGGTAGGCCGATTATGCCTTCGGACCGCTCGCCCGGAGCGCCGCAGCGATCCGTGCGGCGAGCGCCTCAGCCACGTCGGAAACCGACACCTCCACGCCCAGGTCCGCGAGCTGCGTGACCGCCAGGCCCGCGTAGCCGCACGGGTCGATGTCGCGGAACGGCGCGAGGTCCATCGCCACGTTCAGCGCGAGCCCGTGATAGCTGCAGCCGTTCCTCACCCGCAGGCCGAGCGCCGCGATCTTCGCGCCGCCGACGTACACGCCGGGCGCCCCCGGCCGGCGCTCGCCCGCGACCCCATAGCCAGCCAGCAGATCGATCACCGCCTGCTCGAGCGCCGCGACGAGGCGGCGGACCGTGAGACCGCGCCGGCGCAGGTCGAGGAGCGCGTACGCGACGACCTGTCCCGGGCCGTGATAGGTGATCTGTCCGCCGCGGTCGACGCGCTCGACCGGGATCGCGGTCGCGCGCCGCAGATGCTCGAGCCGGCCGGCCTGCCCGACCGTGTACACCGGCGGGTGCTCGAGCAGCCACAGCTCGTCGGGCGTCGACGCGGCGCGCATCGCGGTGAACCGCCGCATGTCCGCGTACGCGATCCCGTAGGGCACGCGCCCCAGAAAACGGGGGATGAGGGATTTGGGATGGCGGATGGGGAGCGGGGCACGCACGCCGCGCGCGGCGAGGGACTCATCGCCTTTCTCCCATCCCTCATTCCTCATCCCCCATCCCCCGCTATAAGACCATCGTCACCATCGGATGGTCGCAAAGCTCGCGGTAGAGGCCGTCGAGCTGCTCGCGCGAGGTCGCGCGGATGGTGAGCGTGAGCGAGAGATAGGTCGCCTCGCGGCTCGCGCGCATCTCGAGCGTCGCGGCGTCGAACTCGGGCGCGTGACGCTTGACGATGTCGACGACGGCTTGCGCGAACCCGGCCTGGCGCCGCCCCAGCACCTTGATCGGGAACTCGCACGGAAAGGCGAGGAGCGTCGGCGCGTCCTGGTCAGGCATGGACGCCGCGCCGGACGCGCGCCTTGTAGTCCTGGAACAGCTCGTAGATGCGGGCGAAGCCGGGACCGGGCTTCCCGGTCCCCACCGGCTTGCCGTCGACTCGCGTGACCGGCTGCACCTCGCGCGTCGAGGACGACAGCCACACCTCGTCGGCGGCGAGGAGCTCCGCCACCGCCACCGGCCGCACCTCGACCGGGAGCCCCGCCGCGCGCGCGAGCTCGAGCACGAGGTCGTAGGTGATGCCCGGGAGGATCAGGTTGTCCTTCGGCGGGCTCGCGATCGTCCCGCGCTTGACGACGTACACGTTCGAGGCCGACGCCTCGGTGACGTTGCCGTCGCGGATCAGCAAGGTCTCGGCGGCGTCGGCGTCCTCGGCCTCCTGCCGCAGCAGGACGTTGGCGAGCAACGACACCGACTTGATGTCGCAGCGGTGCCAGCGATAGTCCTCGCGCGTGACCACCGCGACCCCGCGCTCGCGGGTCTCGGGCGGCGGCGTCTTCAGGGGATTCGACATGATGAAGATCGTGGGCGCCAGCGGCGGCTTCGGAAACTCGTGCGACCGCGGCGCGACCCCGCGCGTCACCTGGAGATAGACACTCTGGTCGTCCCAGGGGTTCCGGTCGACGACCGAGCCGAGGAGCTTCGTCCAGGTTTTTTCGTCGTGCGGGTTCTCGAGCCGGATCGACCGGAGGCTGTAGGCGAGGCGCGCGAGATGCTGCGGGAGCCGGAAGAGCACCCGGCCGTACGCCGGAATGACCTCGTACACGCCGTCGCCGAAGATGAACCCGCGGTCGAGCACCGGGATCCGCGCGTCGGCGAGCGGCATCAATTCCCCGTTCAGGTAGCAGAGGCTCTCCACGCGCATCTCCCTCCTATTCGAACCAGAGCCGCAGGCTGTCCCACGCGCGGCCGAGGATTCCGGCAACGGGCACGGTCTCGAGCGCCACCACCGGGTATTCGCCGAGCGGCCGGCCGTCGAGCGACACCCGGACGGTGCCGACCTTCTGGCCGGCGCTGACCGGCGCGACGAGCGGCTGCTCGCTCACGAGCTCGGCCTTGAGCTTGCGCGCCTCGCCGCGCGGCAGGACGAGGTGCAGATCGTCCGCGAGCCCCGCCTTCAGGGCGTGCTCCGCGCCTTTCCATACCCGCAGCGTGCTCACCGCCTGCCCCTTCTCGTAGAGCCGCACGCTGTCGAAGAACTGGAAGCCGTAATTGAGGAGCTTCTGGCTCTCCTGCACCCGCGCGCCGTCGGAGTTCGCGCCCAGCACCACCGAGACGAGCCGCCGCTCGCCGCGCTTCGCCGACGCGACGAGGCAGTAGCCTGCGCCCTCGGTGTAGCCGGTCTTCACGCCGTCGACGTTCGGGTCGAGCCACAGCAGCCGGTTGCGGTTCTGCTGGTTCACGCCGTTGTAGCGGAACTCGCGGGTCGAGTACAGCGGATAGTCGTCGGGGAAGTCGCGAATCAGCGCCACCGCGAGCGCCGCGAGGTCGCGCGCGCTCGAGCGCTGCTTCGGGTCGGGCCAGCCGGTGGCGTTGGTGAAGTGCGTGTCCTTGAGGCCGAGCCGCTGCGCCGCGCGGTTCATCATCTGGACGAACCCGTCCTCGGATCCGCCGAGCGCCTCGGCGAGCGCGATCGTGGCGTCGTTGCCCGACTGGACGATCATGCCGTGGAGCAGCTCCGTCACGGTCGCCGCTTTCGCCGGCGTGAGAAAGGTGCGCGAGCCGCCGGCGCGCGTGGCGCGCTCCGAGACGCGCACCGTCTGCTCGGGCGCGAGGGCTTTCTTCGCGAGCGCGTCGAACGCGAGGTAGGCGGTCATGAGCTTCGCGAGCGACGCCGGCTCGAGCCGCTCGTCGGCGTTGCGTCCGGCGATCGTCTGCCCGCTCGCGAAGTCGACGAGGAGCCACGCCCGCGCGGCGACGGGCGGCGGGGGCGGCGCTTCGGCCGCGGCGCGGAGCGGCAGCGCGACGAGGACCGCGGCGAGGATCCGGAGCACCGATGTGGCTGGAACGCGGAAGCGGACGAAGGGGCGGGCCGATTATAGCGAACGGTGAGCCGGGGTTTCGCAACACGTGCCTGCGCACGTGCGAGCCGGCGAACGCCCGAGGCGATGCAACGCCTCAGGCTGGCTAGGGCGGCCAGGCCATTCGAGCCTACGAACGATCACGTCCATTCCTACCGCACGACGAGGTGCGGCTCCAGTTCGAGGGCGCCGCGGATCTGGTCGGCCGCGGCGCTCGCCTCGGCGCGCGTGCGGTAGGGCCCCACGTGCAGGCGGTAGAGTCCGTCCTTCCGGTAGATCTCGATCTGCCGATCGAACGCGGCGAGCTCGAGCGCCAGCCGCGCGCGCAGGCCCTCGGCGTTCTCGGGCGCGGCGAACGCCCCGAGCTGAAGGTAGATGCCGCCCGCCTCGGCTGCGATCGGCACCTCGACCGCGTCGCCGGGCGCGGCAGCGAGCTCCTGGCGAGGCGCCGGCGCCGTTTCGCCCGGCACGACCGTCTCGACGTCCACCAGCGCGCTTCCCTGCGCGGTGTACCCGAGCTTCCACGCCGCGGCGTACGAGAGGTCGATGATCCGGCCGTGGAGGAACGGGCCGCGGTCGTTGATGCGGACGACGACGCTGCGACCGCTCGCGACGTTGGTCACGCGCGCGTAGCTCGGGATCGGGAGCGTCGGATGCGCGGCGCTCATCGCATACATGTCGTAGCGCTCGCCGCTCGAGGTGCGGCTGCCGTGGAAGCGTCGGCCGTACCAGCTCGCCATCCCGCGCTGGCGGAACGGCCGCACGCTGCGCTCGGGCACGTACTCCCTGCCGAAGACGGTGTACGGGCTGTTCGCGGCCCGGTGCAGCGGCTCGGGCCGCGGCTGCGCGTCTGGAATGCGCGCCAGGTCGGGAGGCGGCCGGTCTCCCGGGCCGTCGTCCAGGTAGTAGCCTCCGGGACGCGACGGCGCCGGGGCGGAGGGCGGCGCGGCTGCCTCGCGCTCGATCCGCGGGGTCCTCGGCGCGGTCGCGCAGCCGGCGATCGCGATCGCGCACGCCAACGGGAGGGCGGTGCGAAGCACTGCACCGATTCCCCATCCCTCGTTCTCCATCCCCCATCCCCAGTTCATGTCTGGATGAGCTTGCGGTGCCGGTGGCAGCTCATGAGGATTCCCAGGCCGAGAAACAGCGTCACCAGAGCGGTGCCGCCGTAGGAGACGAGCGGCAGCGGCACCCCGACGACCGGCAGGATGCCGCTCACCATGCCCATGTTCACGAACGCGTAGGTGAAGAAGCTCAACGTGATCGCCCCGGCGAGCAGCCGCGCGAAGAGCGTCGGCGCGCCCGCCGCGATCATCAGCCCGCGGGCGATCAGCGCGAAGTAGAGCGCGAGCAGCACCAGGTTGCCGAGGAGTCCGAATTCCTCCGAGAACACCGCGAAGATGAAGTCGGTCGAGCGCTCGGGGATGAACTCGAGGTGCGCCTGCGTCCCCTCGAGCCAGCCCTTCCCGAAGAAGCCGCCCGAGCCGACCGCGATCGTCGACTGGATGATGTGGAACCCGCGGCCGAGCGGATCGGTCGTCGGGTCGAGCATCGTGCAGACGCGCGCCTTCTGATAGGTCTTCAGCCCCGGCCACGTCACGTCGGGCTGGCAGAGCTGCGGCTCGAAGGCGATCAGCCCCGCCACCCCGACCAGGGCGACCACGCCGACCGGGACGATGAGGCGCCACGAGAGCCCCGCGAGGAAGATGACATAGAACCCGGCGGCGAGCACCAGCAGCGCGGTCCCGAGGTCGGGCTGCTTCGCGATCAGGAGCGTCGGCACGCCGAGAAGCACTGCCGCCACGAGATAGTCGCCGACCTTGAGGCTCGTCGCGCGCTTCTGGAAGTACCAGGCGAGCATCAGCGGCATCGCGATCTTCATGATCTCGGAGGGCTGGAAGCGCACGACGCCGACGTGCAGCCAGCGGCGCGCGCCGTTCACGACGTCGCCGAAGAGCGCGACCGCGACGAGCAGCGCGAGGCCGACCGCGAAGATCGGCACCGCGAACCGCATGAGCGTCTGCGGCGGGATCTGGGCGGCGAGCCACATCGCGAAGAACGCCACCGCGATGTTCGCAACCTGCGCGGTGACCCGGTCGGGGTTGTCGTAGCTCGCGCTGTACAGCGTGAAGAGGCCGAGCGTGAGCACGAGCGCCGCGAGCGCGACGAGCGTGCCGTCGAGGTTGGAGGTGAGCCGGTCCCAGAGGCGCGCGAGCATGCCGGCCTACTCGTCGTCCGACTCGGTGGACAGCTCGGGCGCCTTCTCGGGGAGCTTCCCGAGGAGGTAGTAGTCGAGGACGTGGCGGGCGATCGGCGCCGCGGTGGAGCTCCCGTGGCCGCCGTTCTCGACCAGGATGCCGAGCGCGATCTTCGGCTCGCCCGCCGGCGCGAAGGCGATGAACAGCGCATGGTCGCGAAAGCGCTCGGCGACCTTCTTCTCGTCGTACTTCTCGTCCTGCTTCATCGCGATGACCTGCGAGGTCCCGGTCTTGCCGGCGAACACGTACGCCGCGCCGGCGCCGGCGCGCACCGCCGTGCCGCCGGGCTTGGTCACGTCGACCATCGCGGCCTTCACCAGGCTCACCCACTTCGGGTTGAGCGGCACGGTCCGCACCGGCTGCGGCTGGATCGCGCGGGTCTCGCCGCTGCGCTGGTCGACGACGTGGCGGACGAGATGCGGGCGGTAGACGGCGCCGTTGTTGGCGAGAATGGCGGTCGCGAACGCGAGCTGCATGGGGGTCGCGAGGTTGTAGCCCTGGCCGATCCCGACCGAGACGCTGTCGCCCTGGTACCAGCGCTGCTCTTCGGGCTTGCGGAAGCGCTTGCGCTTCCACTCGCGCGAGGGCAGCAATCCCGACTTCTCCCCCTCGACGTCGAGGCCGGTCGGCTGGCCGAACCCGAACTGGGCGAGGAACCCGTGCAGCTGGTCGATGTCGGTCTCGGCGGCGAGGCCGTAGTAGTAGGTGTCGCACGAGACGACGATCGACTTGTGCAGGTTCACCATGCCGTGCCCGCCGACCTTCCAGTCCCGGTACCGGTGGGCCACTCCGGGCAGGTTGAAGAACCCGGGGTCGGCGATCGCGTACTCGGGCGTGCGCTTGCCGAGATGCAGCGCCATCAGCGCCATGAACGGCTTGAACGTCGAGCCGGGCGGATAGGCGCCGGTGACCGCGCGGTTGTTGAGCGGCTTCGCCGGGTCGTTGTTGAGCGCCTCCCAGCTCGCGGCGTCGATGCCTTCCACGAAGAGGTTCGGGTCGAAGCCGGGTTTGGACACGAGCGCGAGGATCCCCCCGGTCGCCGGCTCGATCGCGACCAGCGCCCCGCGGAACCTGCCGAAGGCGTTCTCCGCGACCTGCTGCAGTTTGATGTCCAGCGTGAGCACGAGGTTGTTGCCGGCCTGCGGGGGGGTCGACGTGAGCGTGCGGATGCCGCGCCCGCCGGCGTCGATCTCGACCTGCGCCGACCCGGTCGTCCCGTGCAACTGGCGCTCGTAGCTCGCCTCCAGGCCGCTCTTCCCGATGAAATCCGAGCCCTTGTAGTCCGCGGCGACGCCGTCGGCCTCGAGCCGCTCGAGGTCCTTCTCGCTGATCCGGCCGATGTAGCCGAGGACGTGCGAGGCGACCTCGCCCAGCGGGTAGTTCCGGAAGAGCCGCGCCTTGATCTCGACCCCGGGGAAGCGGTAGGCGTTCGCCGAGAAGCGCGCCACCTCCTCGTCGGTGAGGCGGGTCTTGATCGGCAGGCTGTCCGCGCCCTTGATCTCGGCGCGGAGCTTGCGGAAGCGGCCGCGCTCCCGCGCGCCGATCTCGATGACGGTGGCGAGCTCGCTGATCGTCGCTTCGACGTTCGCCACCTTCTGCGGGCTGATCTCCAGCGTGTACTGCGATTCGTTCCGCGCCAGCACCATGCCGTTGCGGTCCAGGATCAGCCCGCGGTTCGGCACCAGCGGCACGACCGAGATGCGGTTGTCCTCCGCCTTGGTCCGGTAGTAGTCGTGCTGCACCAGCTGGAGGTAGGCGAAGCGGAGCGCGAGCAGGCCGAATGCGGCGAGGACGATCGCGCTCGCGACGCCGAGCCGCAGCTGGAAGCGTCGCAGCTCGCTCTGCAGATCCCGGAACTCGGCGTAGCTCATCGAAGGGGGCTGGGGGAAGGGCGTGGATCGGTCATTCTCTCATCCCCCATCCCTCAGATTGGACGGGTCTCGTCCACGGTCGCCGGCCGGCGCTGGGGCGCGAGCAGCAGGAAGGTCGCGAGCGGCCACAGCATGCCGGCGATGAGGCTGCCGACGAAGAACGACAGCCCGGGGTAGGTGCCGCCGGCGACCATCCGCACGACGAGCATGAGGAGCTGGCTCGCCGCGAGCAGGACGAGCATCTGCACCGCCTGCTGCCAGACCGTGAAGCGCAAGATCCGCCGATGGAGCGCCTGCGCGGCGTAAGCGAGCGCCGCGTACGCGAGCGCGTGCTGGCCGAACAGCACGCCGTTCGCGGCATCCATCACCAGGCCGACCGCCCAGGCGACGCCGATCCCCATCTTGCGCGGCTGGTGCACGCACCAGAACGCGAGCACCAGCGCGACGAGGTCCGGCACGCCGCGCAGGTCGCGCCACGGCAGCAGGTTGAAGGCGAGCGCGATGACGACGCTCCACGTCATGAAGCTCACCTTCACCGGGAGGAGGATGCGCTCGGGGCGCGTCTCCAGGGCCATCACTCGCTCCGCCGCGGGCGCTTCGCCTTCGCCGCCTTGCGGCCGGAGCGCTCGGATTCCGCGCTCCACGCCGGCGTGTCCTCGGCCTTCGCGAGCACCAGCACCTGGCGGTGCAGGTCGATGCCGGCGACCGGCTGGCAGACGATCCTCGCGAACGCGTAGGTCGCGTCGCGCTCGACCAGGACGACGCGCGCGACCGGCAGCCCGACCGGGTAGACCCCGTCGATGCCGGAGGTGACGAGCAGGTCGCCCTTCTCCACCTCGGCGTTGGTCGCCATGTGGCGCAGCTCCATGGTCGAGCCGTCGCCCGAGCCGTAGGCGACCCCGCGCAGGCCGTTCCGCAGGATCTGCACCGGGATCGCGTGGTCCTTGTCCGTGAGCAGCGTGACCTCGGCGAGGAGCGGCTGCGCGCGCGTGACCTGGCCGAGCACGCCGGTGGCGTCGATCACGGCCTGGCCCGGGGAGACGCCCTGCTGGCTGCCCCGGTCGACGATCACCTTCCGGCTGAAGGGGTCGCGGCCCGCGTACACGATCTCGGCGAAGACCGCCCGGGCCGTGAGCTTCTCGCGCGCGCCGATCAGCCGCCGCAGCTGCTCGTTCTCGCTCCGCACCGCATCGAGCGCGAGGAGCTCCTGGGCCTGCCGGAGCTGCTCCGCGCGGAGCTCGGTGTTCTCGCGGCGCAGCTCCGCGCGGCTCGCGAAGAAGTCCCGGGTCCGCGCGATCGCCGAGACCGGGGCGGTCGCGAGCTGCTGGATCGGATACACCGCGAGGGCGATCGCCTGCCGCAGCGGCTCCGCGTAGCGGAACCGCGCGTCGAGGACCATCAGCAGGACCGAGAGGAGCGCGAAGAATGCGAGCCGCGCGATCGGAGCCGGGCCACGGTGGAAGAACTGGGGTGGCGCGTGCTCCATGAAGCGCGGGATGGGGGACGGGGGATGGGGGATGGCGGACCCCTCATCCCCTCAGTCATTCGTTGGTGAAGATATTGCTGCCGAGCTTCTCCATCTTCTCGAGCGCCTTGCCCGAGCCGCGCACCACGCACGAGAGCGGATCCTCGGCGACGATCACCGGGAGCCCGGTCTCCTCCATGAGGAGGCGGTCGAGGTCGCGCAGGAGCGCCCCGCCGCCGGTGATGACCATGCCCTTCTCGGCGATGTCGGCGCCGAGCTCGGGCGGGGTCTGCTCGAGCGCGGACTTCACCGCCGACACGATCTGGTTGAGCGGCTCGGTCAGCGCCTCGAGCACCTCGTTCGAGCTGATGGTGAAGCTGCGCGGAATCCCCTCGGCGAGGTTGCGGCCCTTGACCTCGATCTCGCGCACCTCGGAGCCGGGGAACGCAGAGCCGATCTCCTTCTTGATCATCTCGGCGGTCGCGTCGCCGATCAGCATGCCGTAGTTGCGGCGGATGTAGTTGATGATCGCCTCGTCGAACTTGTCGCCGCCCACCCGCACCGAGCCGGAGAACACCATGCCGCCGAGGGAGATCACCCCGACCTCGGTCGTGCCGCCGCCGATGTCGACCACCATCGAGCCGGTCGGCTCGGCGACCGGGAGGTCGGCGCCGATCGCGGCGGCCATCGGCTCCTCGATGAGGTACACCTGCGAGGCGCCGGCGCCGATCGCCGACTCGCGGATCGCGCGCCGCTCGACCTGGGTCGACCCGCAGGGCACGCAGATGATGATGCGCGGGCTGGGCGAGAGCAGGCGCGAGACGTGCACTTTCTTGATGAACTGCTTGAGCATCTGCTCGGTCACGGTGAAGTCGGCGATGACGCCGTCCTTCATCGGGCGGATCACCGTGATGTTGCCCGGCGCCTTGCCGAGCATCTGCTTCGCTTCCTTGCCGACCGCCTGAATGGTGCGCTTGCCTTGGGGGCCGCCCTCCTGGCGGATCGCGACGACCGAGGGCTCGTCGAGCACGATCCCCTTGCCGCGCACATAGATCAGGGTGTTCGCGGTGCCCAGGTCGATGGCGAGATCGTCGGAGAAATAGGCGCGTAGGAATCCCAGCATGTAGTTGTTCCAGTGACTGCCGCCCCAGAGGCGCGGGGGCGATACGCGAAGCGACTATAATACCGACTTCTAAATCGTTGTTCTACGTCGAAAATCACGATGTCCCTCAGCTTGGAAGACGTCCGTCGCCTCGGCGAGCTGGCCCGCGTCGAGGTGACCGACGCTGAGCTGCTCGCGGTGCAACAGCAACTCAACGGGATCCTGGGGCTGGTCGGCGAGCTGCAGGCCGCGGACACCGCCGGCATCGCGCCGATGGCGCATGCGCTGGGGCGCGAGCTCCGGCTCCGCGAGGACGCCGTCACCGAAGCCGACCAGCACCGGCTGTTCCAGTCGATCGCGCCGCAGGTCGCGGCGGACCTGTACCTCGTGCCCAAGGTGATCGAGTGATGAGGGATGGGGGCTGTGAAAAAAAACACGCCCCAGGGCCCATCCCCCGCTCCGCATGCCCCATTCCCGATGTTGGACGCCTCCGTCACCGAGCTCGCCCGGGCGCTCGCCGCCCGGCGGGTCTCGAGCGTGGAGCTCACTCGGGCCTGCCTCGAACGCATCGCGCAAGCCCAGGCCTCGCTCAACGCCTTCATCACCGTCGACCCCGAGCGCAGCCTCGCGCAAGCCCGGGCGGCGGACGCCCGGCTCGGACGCGGCGAGGCGGGGCCCCTGACCGGGATCCCGGTCGCGCACAAGGACATCTTCTGCGCGCAGGGCTGGCTCACCACCTGCGGGTCGAAGATGCTCGCCAACTTCGTCGCCCCCTACGACGCCCACGTCATCGAGCGGTTCGACCGGGCGGGCGCGGTGCTCCTCGGCAAGACCAACATGGACGAGTTCGCGATGGGCTCGTCGAGCGAGAGCTCCCACTACGGTCCGGTCAGGAACCCCTGGGACACGGCCTTCGTCCCCGGCGGCTCCTCCGGCGGCTCGGCCGCCGCCGTCGCGGCACGGCTTGCGCCCTGCGCCACGGGCACCGACACCGGCGGCTCGATCCGGCAGCCTGCGGCGCTATGCGGGGTGTCGGGGCTGAAGCCCACCTACGGCCTCGTCTCGCGCTACGGGATGATCGCGTTCGCCTCGAGCCTGGACCAGGGCGGGCCGCTCGCCCGCAGCGCCGCGGACTTGGCGACGCTTCTCGACGCGATGGTGGGCTTCGACCCCCGGGACTCCACCAGCCTCGAGCGCCCGAAGGAGGACTACGCCCGGGAGCTCGAGCAGCCGCTCGCCGGCCTGCGGATCGGCCTGCCGCAGGAGTACTTCGGCGCGGGGATGGACGAGGACGTGCGCCGCGCCGTCGAGGGCGCGATCGCGGAGCTCGCGAAGCTCGGCGCCGCCGTCGTCGAGGTGGCGCTCCCGAACACCGGGCTGTCGGTGCCCGCCTACTACGTGATCGCGCCGGCGGAGGCCTCGTCCAATCTGTCGCGCTACGACGGCGTGCGCTACGGTCATCGCGCGTCGGAGTACGCGGATCTCGCGGACATGTACCGCAAGACGCGCGCCCAGGGCTTCGGCGCCGAGGTGAAGCGGCGCATCCTCGTCGGCACCTACGTGCTGTCGCACGGCTACTACGACGCCTACTACGTGCAGGCGCTGCGGGTGCGGCGGCTGATCGCGCAGGACTTCGTCGCGGCGTTCACGCGGTGCGACGTCATCGCCGGCCCGGCGTCGCCCACGGTCGCGTTCAAGGTGGGCGAGAAGGTCGCCGATCCGGTGAAGATGTACCTGAACGACATCTACACCACCAGCGCGAACCTCGCCGGCCTGCCGGCGATGTCGATCCCCTGCGGCTTCGGCGCCGGGGGGCTGCCGGTGGGGCTGCAGCTCATCGGCGACTATTTCGCCGAGGCGCGCCTGCTCAACGTCGCGCACCAGTACCAGCGCGCGACCGACTGGCACCTGCGGGCGCCGCCGGTGCCTGAGGCGCAGTAAAAAGAAAACGCAAAGACGCAGAGGATCGCATAAGCACGCGGAGAAGCCCCTTCTTTCAAGAGCTTTTCTTGCGTCCTTTGCGGGTCTCTGCGTCTTTGCGTTGAAGGAATCTGTCGGCATGGAATGGGAAACCGTCATCGGCCTCGAGACCCACGCGCAGCTCTCGACGCGGTCGAAGATGTTCTCCGGCGCCGCCACGGCGTTCGGCGCGGCGCCGAACACGCAGGCGTGCGCGGTGGACATCGCTTTGCCGGGCGTGCTGCCGGTCGCGAACCGCGGCGCCGTCGAGCGCGCGATCCGGTTCGGCCTCGCGGTCGGCGGCACGATCGGCCGGGTCTCGGTCTTCGCGCGCAAGAACTACTTCTATCCCGACCTGCCGAAGGGCTACCAGATCAGCCAATACGAGGCGCCGATCGTCCTGGGCGGCGCGATCACGATCCTGACGAGCGGCGGCGAGCGCACGATCCGGCTCACGCGGGCGCATCTCGAGGAGGACGCGGGGAAGTCGCTCCACGACCTCGCCGGAGACGCGCATTCGGCGCTCAGCCACGGGATGAGCGGGATCGACCTCAACCGCGCCGGCACGCCGCTCCTCGAGATCGTCTCCGAGCCCGAGATGAGCTCGGCCGAGGAAGCGGTCGCCTACGCCCGCGCGCTGCACTCGCTCGTGCGCTGGATCGACATCTGCGACGGCAACATGCAGGAAGGGTCGTTCCGTTGCGACGCGAACGTCTCGGTCCGCCCGCGCGGCGAGCCGAAGCTCGGCACCCGCTGCGAGCTCAAGAACCTCAACTCGTTCCGCTTCCTCGAGCGCGCGATCGAGTACGAGGTGCGCCGGCAGATCGAGGTGCTGGAAGGCGGCGGCCGCATCGTCCAGGAGACGCGGCTCTACGACCCGGACCGCGACGAAACGCGGTCGCTGCGCACGAAGGAGGAGGCGCACGACTACCGTTACTTCCCCGATCCCGATCTCCTGCCGCTCGCCGTGGGCGAGGAGTGGGTCGACGCGATCCGGGCGCGGCTGCCCGAGCTGCCGCGGGCGAAACGCGATCGCTACCAGGCCGAGCTGGGGCTCTCGACGTACGACGCGATCACCCTGACCCAGTCGCGCGAGCTCGCCGAGTTCTTCGAGAGCGCCGCTCGGTCGACGGCCGGGTTCGGCGTCGGCGCGAAGGCGGTCGCGAACTGGGTCATGGGCGAGCTGAGCGCCAAGCTGAACGAGTCCGGGCTGGATCCGTCCCGGAGCCCGGTCGGCCCGGACGAGCTCGGCGGCCTCCTCGTCCGCGTCCACGACGGAACGATCTCCGGCAAGATCGCGAAGGAGGTCTTCGACGCGATGTGGGCGGGCGAAGGCGAGGCCGACGCGATCATCGAGCGGAAAGGCCTCAGGCAGATCTCCGACGTGGGCGCCCTGGAGGCGATCGTCGCCGAGGTGCTCGCCGCGAATCCCAGGCAGGTCGAGGACTATCGCGCCGGCCGCGAGAAGGCGTTCAACTCGCTCGTGGGCCAGGTGATGAAGGCGACCAAGGGCAAGGCGAACCCGGCCCAGGTCAACGAGCTGCTGCGGAGGAAGCTCGCCGGGTGATCGCAGAGGTCGCGCCCCCGGACCGACCCGCGCCGCGCGCCCCGCAACCGACCCAGGAAGATCAACGGGTTGGACCGCCCCTGCGGCGTGACCCGGATCGAGAGCCCGCGTGCCCGGGGCCGGTTGCTTGCCGGTCGAGCGCGGCCGAGAGACCTCGCCGCACAGCCAGGCCCCCGGAAGCCCGCGCGCCGCTCGGACACCCGTGGCGCTCGGCGTACACTAGCCCGGATATTTCACCAGTAGTTAGCTGGCGGCGTTGAGAGCGTTGCGTGCGGCGTTTTTCCGGACTCGTCTTGGCGAGGCAGCATCCATGCGGGGGTTTTTCGGGGAAGCCCGAATTTC
>Ga0187892_10000329_pt1 | contig 125879 bp, 107 predicted proteins | sample MA1701073metaG_FD_139345 | JGI IMG/M metagenome (GOLD analysis project Ga0187892, IMG submission 139345) | Bio-ooze microbial communities from a basaltic lava cave in the Kipuka Kanohina Cave System on the Island of Hawaii, USA - MA170107-3 metaG ... | reverse complement strand
GGGAATGAAGTTGTTAGTTGGTAGCGGCGAATTTATTCGCTAAAAACAGCGGCTGAAGCCGCCACTACGAACGGGCGAACGAGGGAATGAAGTTGTTAGTTGGTAGTGGCGAATTTATTCGCTGTTTTATTAGCGGCTAAAGCCGCCACTACGAACGGGCGAACGAGGGAATGAAGTTGTTAGTTGGTAGCGGCGAATTTATTCGCTGTTTTAGCGGCTGAAGCCGCTGCTACGAACCTTAGATAAAAAAAACATTCCGAGCATCATCATCACCAGCAATTCTATGATTGCCGCACGGAAACTGAATTTATCCGCCAGCCAGGCGAATATCGCCATCGAGAAGCAGGCAAATTTTGAGCTCATGCTGTAGAGCCCGAAAAATTCCCCAATTTTTTCCGGCGGTGACATTTCAATCAATAATTTGCGGCCCGCAACCCAGGTTCCTGCAAGTCCCAATGATCCCAACGTGAGAAGCGCCCCCAGAGCTAAATAGGCATTCTGGGCGAAGGCGAGAAAAGAAAGCGCGCCGAAGAACGCGATGACGCTTGCGAATACGGATTTATAGGCGCCGTAGCGGTCCGTAATCCATCCCATCACAAATCCGAAAACGCAGGCGGTGAGATTTGAGGTGAGTACCACCAGAATGACCGCGCCCTGATCCAGCCCGAATGTGAATTTGATAAACACCGACAGCCAGAGAATCGCGGCGTTTACGGCTTCCTGCACAAAAAAGCTCGCGAGCAGGAAGTTCAGCACGCGCGGATGAGCCGGAAGGGAAATAATCGTGCGCAGCACCTCCGAAAAATATTCACCCGCTATTTTTAAGCTGAATTTTTGCGGGGAGGCCACGGCGCGTTCGGGAACAAAAAGCAAAAGCGGCAGAGTGCCCAGAATAAAAACGATTGCAACTGCCGGAAACACGAACCGCGTCCCGAATTCCTTTTCCACCCAGTATCCCACGGGAAGGGCGAGCAAAACGCCCGCGTAGCCGAGCCCCGTACCGAGCCCGGACACCCAGCCTTGCCGCTCGGGCGGCGCGACAACGGGAAGCAGGGAATTGTAATAAACGAGCGACAGGTGATAGAAAAAATGGGCCACGACAAAAAATCCGAGAATCCAAAAATAATGAATGGGCAGCACGAAAAGGAAAACAGCGGCACAGCAAATTAAAGTCGATATAATAAGGTAACGTTTGGTGTGCCCCGTCCGGTCGGCCATGGCGCCGAGCGGAGGCGAGAAAATGCCGGCGATGATCATGGCAACGGTGGCGGTGACGCCCATAATCATATTTACGCGTGTGATGGCGGTGATGTATAACGGAAGGAAGACGGTGACGACGGCGGCGGAATAGATGGTGTTGGCCAGATCATACACGGCCCAGCTTACCGCTTGATTCGCGTTCCATCGCTTTTCGTCGGACATGGTTACCAGCATAGCACAACGCATATAATGAGAAATAGACAGTTGTTTTTTAGGATTTAGTAGGGGCGATCCCAACGGGTCGCCCGTTTCCGTGAAGGGCGACCCGTTGGGATCGCCCCTACTAAATCTTTGCGAAGGACATGAGGAAGAAGTCCGGCGCGAGTTCCGCAGGAGCGTAGCGACGAGGACTGTTTGAGCGGCGGACTTCTTCCTCATGTCCGAGCCCGCCGCCGTCAAGAGGTGAAAAAGTGAAAAAGATAATTTATCTGATTCTTGGAATTGCGTTTCTCGTGCTGAGCCTTCCGCCCGTGAATTGGGGATTCCTCGTTTTCGCGGCGTTCGCCCCGCTTTTTCTCGCCGCCCGCGAGTCCAAATTCATCCCGAATCTGATTTATGGATTCATCGCCGGCCTGGCTTATTTCAGCATGCTCTTTTATTGGGTCGCGCTTTACAAACCTCCGGGTGCGGCGCTCGTTATCGGAGGATTCGCGCTTTACTTTGCTTTTTATCTCGCCGTCACCGGATATTTCTTGAGCCGCTCGCAGGACAGCTGGTTTGAATGGCTGTTTCCGGGCGCGTTTTGGATTGCGCTGAAATGGGGGATTTCCTTCTGGAAGCCCGCGTTTGTCGGCATTTATATCACTGACAACTTAGGACCGGAGCTCCGGCAATCGCTCTATTTATTCGGCGAAAACGGGCTCGAATTATTTATTTTCCTTGTGAACGGATGGATTTTCAATTTTGTGCGCGTGCCGAAAGCGCTTCGCGGACATATGATTCAGCTTTTGATTCTCGGCATTCTGCTGCTCGGCATGAATTCGTTTGCGCGTTCGCGGTTGAATGAAAAAATCTCATCGGACATCCCTGTCGCGCTCGTGCAGGCCAATCTCCCGTACGACGTAAAATGGCGCGAAGCAAATTATGGCAGGATCAAAGAAGTGTACTCGCGCCTGACGCGTCAGGCGGCTCGGTCGAATCCGAAACTGATTGTCTGGCCGCAATACGCGTTCCCCGAAGATTTACGGGTGACGCCGAATCCCGCCAGCCGGCTCGCCGCAGAGCTGAAAACGCCGATTCTGCTCGGCACTTACGTGAAATCTCAGAGCGGCGCGCCGATTGATGTCGCGCTCTATTTTGACGCGGAAGGCGCGCTTAGCGGACAATATGCCGCTACATTCCTTCCGCCGCTCCGCAGTATCGGGCAGAAAAAAGGAGAATCTCCGGGAATTTTTGAAACGTCCGTCGGAAGGATCGGAGTGCTGCTCTGTTTTGAAGACACACATCCTTTTCTTTCCCGCAATCTGGTGAAGGAAGGGGCCCAAATCATCGTTGTGCTTTGCAATAATCAGGTGTTCGGAAGAACGACATGTCCGGGCCTGCATGCCGACCGCGATGTGAATCTTGCCATTGAAACGGACCGGTTTTTCATCCGCTCCACGCCCACCGGATTTTCGCAAATCATTGACCCGCACGGCCGGGTGCTTATGTCCACACCGCTTTTCCAGGAAACTCTTCTGATCGGGAAAGTAGCGCTTCGCTCCGGGACAGGGCCTTTTGCCGTGACAGGCGACCTCATTTCCTATCTGGCATTTGCTGTTTTAGGCGTACTCGCGGCGCGTTTTCGGCGTAAAATCCCCCTTCAATAAATTATTCGAAAATGATAAAATCTCCGGCTTTATTTCCTTAAATTATATAGTTCGTAGTAGCGGCTTTAGCCGCTAAAAGAGAGCGGCTAAAGCCGCTACTACAAGCCCATGAACGAAGCAATTCTAATTTTCGCCATTATTTTCTCCGGAATCATCATTGCAACCCTTCTGGGCCTGCATGTTTTTCTTGGCTCAAAAAATCCTACGCCCGTTAAAGAAGAACCGTTTGAATGCGGCAAAGACATGCTTTCGAAGCCGAAGGGACGCCTTTCGGTGCGCTTTTACATTGTGGCCATGCTTTTTCTTCTCTTCGATATTGAAATTGTTTTTCTCTACCCGTGGGCGGTGCTGTTTAAAGAGCTCGGAATGTTCGGATTTATCGAAATGCTTGTATTTATCACCGTGCTGATGACCGGATTTTTTTATGCCTGGAAAAAAGGAGCGCTGAAATGGAGTTAACCGCGCACGAAAAGATAGAAAATCTCGCCCAAAGCAGTTTGCTGTCTCCCGCGTTTTTTACGTCGAAGCTCTCTGAAGTCATCGGCTGGGCGCGCAAATATTCCATTTTCCAGTTTCCGATGGTGACGGCCTGCTGCGGCATGGAATACATGTCGGTGGCCTGCTCGCATTATGACATTGACCGTTTCGGCGCGGGGTTCCCGCGTTTTTCACCCCGCCAGGCTGACGTGCTCTTCGTGGTCGGCACGATCAGTCACAAAATGGCGCCGGTCATGAAACGGGTTTATGATCAGATGACGGACCCCAAGTGGGTGGTGGCTTTCGGCGTATGCACCTGCACGGGCGGTTTTTATGACAATTACGCAACTGTTCAAGGAATCGACACGGTGATTCCCGTCGATGTGTACATCCCCGGATGTCCTCCTCGCCCCGAGTCCGTGATTGACGGCCTGATTAAGCTGCAGGAAAAAATCGAAAAGCAGGGATGGAGGAAATAACAATGTAAAATTAAAAAAGAAAAATGAAAAATTTAGGAAGCGCAGAGCGCTAACATTAATTTTTAATTTTGAATTGTAATTTTTCACTTTTCATTTTGAACTTTAAATTTTATGAATCTCATCGAAATTATCAAAAACAAATTTCCGGATTTAGTCGTCGATTCGCACAGCCGGCACGGCGATCAAACCGTCGTGATCCGCAAAGAGGGGATCGCCACGCTCGCGAAGTTTCTGAAATATGATCCCCAGCTGGACTTCAACATGCTGATGGACCTGACGGCCGTGGATTATCTCAAAATGAATAAATCTCCGCGCTTTGAGGTGGTGTATCACTTTTATTCGCTCGCGAATAATTTCCGCCTGCGCGTGAAATGTCCCATTGATATCGCAGATCCTGAGCTGGATTCTCTTGTTTCATTCTGGCCGGCTGCCAATTGGTTTGAGCGCGAAGTGTGGGATATGTTCGGCATTAAATTTAAAGGGCATCCAAATTTAAAACGGCTGTTGATGTACGAAGAATTCGTGGGGCACCCTTTGCGGAAGGATTACCCTTATAACAAAAGGCAGCCTTTGATAGGGCCAAGAAATTAAAATCCGAAGCACGAATTTCGAAATTCGAAACAAACTACAAAAAACAAATTCGAAATTTTGCAGTTTCGAATTTAGAATTTGTTTCGGATTTCGAATTTAGAATTTCGAGTTTATAAAATTATGGAATACACACCTTTAGAAGTAACATCCGAATCTGAGGGCTTGGAAAGCCAATCCATGCTTATTAACATGGGTCCGGCGCATCCGGCCATGCACGGCGTTATCCGCATTGTTACCAAACTCGATGGAGAGCGTTTGGTCGATGCCGATGTGGAAATCGGATATCTTCACCGCGCGTTCGAAAAATCTGCGGAGCAGGGCAATTACCTTCAGGTGATTCCGTACACCGACCGTTTGAATTATGTTTCACCGCTTATCAACAATTTTGGCTACACAGCCGCTGTGGAAAAATTACTTGGCATTCAATGCACCGAGCGCTGCCAGTACATCCGTGTCATCATGAGTGAAATTTCGCGCGTGACGGATCATCTGACCTGCATCGGAGCATCGGCGATGGAACTTGGAAGTTTCACCGCGTTTTTGTACCTTATGAAAGCCCGCGAATTTTTGTACGAGTTAATCGAGGATGTGACCGGCGCGCGCCTCACGATTTCTTATGCCCGCGTGGGCGGAGTGAAAGCGGATCTTCCCGAAGGATTCAAAGAAAAAACGCTGCGTCAAATTCAGGAAGTGCGGAAAGTTTTGAAAGAATGCAATAAATTGCTGACGCGGAACCGTATTTTCGTGGACCGTCTCGAAGGCGTCGGCATTATTTCAAAAGAAGACGCGCTGGCCTATTCGATGACCGGCCCATTTCTGCGTTCAACAGGCATCGATTATGACGTCAGAAAGGCAAATCCTTATTTTGTGTATGACCGGATAAATTTTGACATTCCAGTGGGCGACAACGGCGACAATTATGACCGCTATCTCGTGCGCATGGAGGAAATGGAGCAGTCGATGCGCATTGTCGAACAAGCCTTCGCGCAGATGAAAGAAGGCGCGGTGCGCGTGAATCCTCAAACGGGGAAAGAAATTTCCGGCGCGGAAATGGTGGACGCGGCGAAAATGGGCCATACATCCGGGCTTTTGGAAGTTACCGCGAAAGTAGATCCAACGCTCGAGGGATCATCAAAAGTTGAGTTGGAAAAAATTTATCCGCAAGGCGCAGCCGAGAAAAAAGTCATGCTTCCGGCAAAGGAAAATACGTACGGCAATATTGAAGGCCTCATGAATCATTTCAAGCTCATCATGGTGGGGCATGGAATGGCGCCGCCCGTGGGCGAAGCCTATTTTCCGGTGGAAGGCGCGAACGGTGAGCTGGGATTTTATGTGGTGAGCGACGGAACGGACAAACCGTACCGCGTGCGCGTGCGCCCTCCGTGCCTGCCGATCATGAGCGCGCTTCACAAAATGATTCAGGGCGGCATGGTCGCGGATGTGATCGCGACTTTCGGTTCTGTCAACATGATTGCGGGAGAATTGGATCGATAACGCCAGTGATGAATGACGAGTTATGAGTGATGAGTTTTGCCGCCCATAACCCTTCACTCATAACTCATCACTCATAACTCATCACTCATAACTCATAACTCATCACTCATAACTTTTATGAACATACCTTCCGAACTAAAAAACAAGTGGGACTTGGTGAGTGCCAAGTACGAAAAGAAACGCGCCGCGATGCTTCCGATACTGCGCCTGTCGCAGGATCATTTCGGCTACATAACGCCTGAAGTGGAATTGGCCGTGGCGGAATATTTGGAAACTACGCCCGTGCATGTGCGCGAAGTGGTCACATTTTATGAGCTTTTCCGCCGGAAAAAAGAAGGCAAAAACGAAATCCGTTTCTGCCGGACTTTATCCTGTTCGCTTCTCGGCGCGGAGGATTTGCTCGCATATTTGAAACAAAAACTGGGTGTTGAACCCGGCCAGACCACGCCGGACGAAAAATTTACACTGCACACGGCGGAATGCCTGGGCGCTTGCGAAATCGCGCCGATGATGCAGGTGAACGGCGATTTTCACGGCCCGCTCACAAAAGAGAAGATTGATGAAATTCTTAAAAACCTTTAAATCGTATCTCGCATTTAGCATCTCGTATCTCGAGTATGCATTTACGAAATACGAAATACGAAATACGAAATACGATGGTTAAGATCGTAACAAAAAATTTTAATCTCAAAGATTCATATCTGCTCTCGACGTACGAGTCGACGGGCGGATATCAAGCCATCCGCAAAGCCATGGATTCCATGACTCCGGATCAAGTCACGGAAGAGGTGAAGAAATCCAATCTGCGCGGGCTCGGCGGCGCGGGATTTTTGGCCGGGATGAAATGGGGATTTATTCCAAAAAACTCGACGCTTCCGAAATATTTGTGCGTGAATTGTGACGAGGCGGAGCCGGGAACGTTTAAAGATAAATATCTCGTGTCGCTGGACCCGCATCGTCTGATCGAAGGCATGATGATCGCGGCTTACGCGATTGGCTGTCACAAGGCTTACATTTTTATCCGCGGCGAATATGTCCGTCCTTACGAGCGCTTACAGGCCGCCGTCGACGAGGCCTACGCGAAAGGCTATCTCGGTCAGAAATTGATGGGAAAAGATTATGCGCTTGAAATTGTCGTGCACCGCGGCGCGGGCGCTTACATTTGCGGAGAAGAATCCGCGCTTCTGGAAGCCATTGAAGGCAAAAAGGGCTGGCCGCGTCTGAAGCCGCCGTTTCCGGCGGTGGTGGGACTTTTCGGCTGCCCGACCGTGATAAACAATGTGGAAACGCTGTGTCATGTACCCACAATTATCGAAAAAGGGGCCGAATGGTACGCGAAAATCGGAACGGCAAAATGCGGCGGCACGCGCATTTTTTGCATGAGCGGGCACGTGAAAAAGCCCGGAATTTATGAACTTCCAATGTCGGTGACATTACGTCAGCTGATTTTCGATCATGCCGGCGGAATTCGAGGCGACAAAAAACTAAAAGCCGTGGTGCCCGGAGGAATTTCCGCACCGATTTTGTCCGCGGCCGAAATTGATGTGGGCATGGATTTTGATTCGCTGAAAGCAGCCGGGACGATGGCCGGGTCCGCGGGCGTGATGGTCATGGACGAAGACACGGATATGGTAGAGGCGCTTAAAGTAGCCACGCGGTTTTTTGCGCATGAGTCCTGCGGACAATGTTCGCCCTGCCGCGAGGGCACGGGCTGGATGTATAAAATCGTAAAACGCATTTGCGACGGAAAGGGCCGCGCACAGGACATCAACAATTTGCTTTCAATCGGACAAAATATTTCCGGAACCACGATTTGCGCGCTGGGTGACGCGGCTGCGATGCCGGTAACTTCGTATATTACGAAGTTTAGAGATGAGTTTGAAGAAAAGTGCAAAATGAAAAATGAAAAGTTAAAAATTACAATTTAAAATCAAAAATTTTTAATTTTGAATTGTAATTTTTCATTTTGAGTTTTGAATTCGAAAAGGTTTAAAGAATGCCCAAATTACTAATTGATGGTCGCGAAATTGAGGTTCCTGCCGGTTCCACCGTCATGCAGGCGCTTGAGAAAGCCGGCGTCAAAGTGCCGTATTATTGCTGGCATCCGGGACTTTCGATCGCGGGAAACTGCCGCATGTGCCTCGTGGAAGTGGAGAAGGCGCCCAAGCCGATGATTGCCTGTGACACAAAAGTGGCCGAGGGCATGGTGGTCAAAACCCAGTCTGAAATGGCAAAAAAGGCGCGGGCCGGAACGCTGGAATTCATTCTCGCCAATCATCCGCTCGACTGCCCCGTCTGCGACCAAGCGGGGGAATGCGAGCTTCAAAATTTCTACATGAATTACGGGCTTTATGATTCTAAGTTCGACGATGAGAAGGTTAAAAAGCACAAAGCCGAAATCATCGGTCCCACGGTCATGCTGGATTCCGAGCGCTGCATTCTTTGTTCGCGCTGCGTGCGTTTTTGCGACGAAATCACGCATACGGGCGAACTGGGCATCATGAACCGCGGCGATCACGAAGAAATCGGCATATATCCCGGCAAGGAGCTCGACAACAAATATTCCGGAAACGTCGTCGACATTTGTCCGGTCGGCGCGCTCACGGACCGCGATTTCCGTTTCAAATGCCGTGTGTGGTATCTCACGCCGTCTGATTCGGTTTGCCCGGGGTGTTCCATGGGCTGCAATATCCGCATCGACTCGAATTTGTCGCGCCCGCATCACGCAAAAGGCGAGCGAGTGATGCGCCTCAAGCCGCGCGAAAATCAGGAAGTCAACAAATGGTGGATGTGTGACGAAGGCCGATACGGCTATAAATTTATCGATCATGACCGGATTGTGAAAGCGAAGTCCGGCGGAGTGGACGTGGAATTCGATCAGGCCGTGAGCGAGCTTGCGGCATTTTTGAATGTCGCCATTAAATCAGGCAGTCAGTCGAAAATCGGAGTGCTTGTTTCTACACATCTTTCCAACGAGGATTTATATGCCATCCGCAAATTGTTCAAAGAAAAACTCGGCATTGAAAATATCGATTACCGCGCCGGCCAGAAAACCGGATACTCGGATGATTTCCTGATGAAAGCCGACAAAAGTCCGAACACCGCCGGAGCCAGGGCGCTTGAAATGAATTCACCCGCGGCGGGTAAATTCATCGAAAAATGCGAAGGGCTCATCCTTTTTGGTGTTGATCTGCCGAGTTTGCCGAAAAATCTCAGATTTTTGGCGTATATCGGAACGAATAATAATTCGGCGTCGAAGGCCGCTTCGATTGTGATTCCGGGCGCGGTGTATGCGGAAAAAGAAGGCACGTTTACGAATTTTGAGGGAAGAGTTCAGCGCTTCCGCGAGGCATTTGCGCCGCTTGGAGACGCGAAGCCGGAGTGGCAAATCGCGTGCGATTTATCCGCCAAGCTGGGGATTAAGCCTGCCTTATCGGCAGGAGGACTCGAATTTCAATCAGCGGAAGCTGTGTTCCGTGAGATAGCAAAAACGGTTCCGCCGTTTGAGGGTCTGAGCTATGAATCGCTTGGGAATACGGGAAAACAGCTTAAACAGCCGGTGACGAGTCGAAGTTAATTCAGCGAATGACTGTTTTCGGGTCATAGTTGTCTCCTTCGTCGACAACAATGGAAAATGAAAAGTGAAAAGTGAAAAATTATAAAAAGCGCTTTGCGCTTCATTAATTTTACATTTTTCATTTTGAACTTTTAATTATGAATAATATCCAGCTTATTACAACCATCGGCCAAATCACGGCGGTCTTTATGTTTTTTATGGGCGTTTTGTCGCTTGCGGGCCTGCTTACCTGGGTGGAGCGCAAGCAAAGCGCCGTGATGCAGGACCGTATCGGCGCAAACCGCGCGAAAGTGCTGGGCCTGCGGCTTTTCGGGCTGTTTCATATCATCGCCGACGCGCTTAAAATGCTTTCGAAAGAAAATTTCATCCCGAAAAGCGCGGATAAATTTTTATATCAGCTCGCTCCGGTTGTGTCCGTTTTTTTCGCGCTGATTACGTTTGCCGCGATTCCGTTCGGCGATACGCTTGTCATCGGGCAATATCATATTCCGCTTCAGGGCATCGACATTAACGTCGGCCTGCTTTTTATTTTTTCCATGCTTTCCATGGGCGTTTACGGCGTGATTCTCGGCGGATTTTCTTCGCAGTCGAATTACTCGTTTCTCGGGGGACTGCGCGCCAGCTCGCAGCTTCTTTCCTATGAAATCGCGATCGGCGCGTCGATCGTGGGGCTCGTGATGGTGTACGGCACGCTCAATCTGAACGAAATGGTTTACGCTCAAGGAGAATATCTTTGGGGCTGGCTTCCGAAATGGGGATTCGTGGTGCAGCCCGCCGCGTTTTTTATTTTCATGACCGCCGCGATTGCCGAAACGAAGCGCATTCCGTTCGACTTGCCTGAGGGCGAGTCGGAAATTGTCGGATATTTTCTGGAATACAGCGGCATGCGTTTCGGACTGTTTTTTCTGACGGATTTTCTCGAAACGATTCTAGTGGCTTGCCTCGCCGCGACGCTTTTCTTCGGCGGGTGGCAGGTTCCGGGGCTGTTTGATGACGGATTCCGCGCTTTGGACGGCACGCCGGTTTGGGCGCTTCCGTCGGTTGCGGTTACGGGCCTGCGCGTGCTGGCTTTCGGCGCGAAAGTTCTGTTTTTTTGCTGGTTTTTGATGACGGTCCGGTGGACTTTGCCGCGTTTCCGCTATGATCAGCTGATGCGGCTTGGCTGGCAAATGTTATTCCCTTTATCTATTCTGAATATTTTATTAACCGGAATTGTTATTTTAATGTTGAGGTAAAAGGAAGTCCTGAGTCCTGGGTGCTGAGTCCTGAGTAAAAAATCTAATACTCAGGACTCAAGGCTCGGGACTCAGCACTGTATTTAGATGGCAACGATAAAAGTCAGAAAACACAAACTTAATTTTCTCGAGAAAATCTATCTGCCCGAAATATTCCGGGGCATGTGGATTACGTCGTTCCATTTTTTCCGGAATCTCGCGTTTCATTTTCTGCACGCAATCGGATTTAAACAATTCCGCGGAGCCGTTACGTTTCAATATCCGGAAGAACAGCGTCCGCTGGCTCTGCGCGCCCGCACCCGTCACCGCCTGACTCAGAGGGAGGACGGCTCTCCGCGCTGTGTGGCCTGCATGATGTGCGAGACCGTGTGTCCGGCGCGCTGCATTTACATTGTGGCCACGGAGCATCCGGACCCGAACATCGAAAAAACGCCCGCGAGTTTCGACATCGATCTCGGCAAATGTGTTTATTGCGGATTCTGCGTGGAAGCCTGCCCGGAAGACGCGATCCGGATGGATACGCAAATTCTTGATATTGCTTCCTACAGCCGGGAGGGAATGTTCTATAATATGGACGAATTGCTTCATCCGGAACGTCACGGGGATAAAATCCTCATAGACCCGAAACTGCCCAAATGAAATATGCCCTTATCTTTCTACTCATCGCTTTTTGTACCGCCGGCTGTTCCAAAGATAAAATCATTGCTACTTATTACGTTACCAAGGCCGAGGATTTGTACCAAAAAGCGTATGAAATGCGTGTGAAACCGGGCAATGAAGAAAAGCGCAAAGAAATATACCGCAAAGCACAGCAGTATTTTTTGAAAGCCTATCAGGCAGACCGGAATGTTTTCACCTTGAACCGGATCGAGCAGGCCCATGATGTATGCCTGCGTCTGGAAGATAATGTGAACGCGGACATCTTCGCGCAATTCGCGCAGGAATACTCAGAACAACATCCTTCAGAAGCCGAATACGGCGACGCCCCCACGGCATTTCTCGGACCCATCGAATAAAGCAAATTCAAAAGTCAAAAAGAAAAATGAAAAACTAATGAAGCGCAAAACGCTTTCCGTAATTTTTCATTTTTCATTCTCAATTTTTAATTAAAATAATGATTGCGCAGCCTGTGCGCACCAGGTGAGCACAGGTCCGGGAACAAGTCCCAGAATGAAGATCGCGAATATGGTGACACAAAGCGCGATGCGCACGGGCACCGGCGCGGAAAGAGGCGTTTTATCGTGGGGCTCCTGCAGAAACATTTTTTCGGCGATTGAAAAATAGTAGAACACGCTCACCACGGCCGCGAAAATCGCGATCACGGCCAGCCAGATATATCCCTGATTAATTGCGGAAATGATCAACAGAAGTTTCGCGATAAATCCGCTCGTGGGCGGAATGCCGGTCAGCGACAGCAGTGAAATCAGAAGGCAGGCCGCAAGGAACGGGGAGCGAGCGCCGAGCCCCCGGTAATCGATGATGTTGTCTGTTTCCTGATGCGAGGACTGCAGTGAAATCACGAAAAATGCGCAGAGATTTGTGAACAAATAACTGATCAGATAAAAAAGAATGTAACCCACCCCGGCGGTTTCCGAAGCCGCCATGCCCATCAGAATATAGCCCGCATGCGAAATGCTGGAATAGCCGAGCAGGCGCTTGATATTGGATTGCGGCAGGGCGGATAGATTCGCATAAACAAGGCTCGCCGCAGAAAGAAGCGCCAGCACAAACGCGGCGTCTGCGTGAATCGGCGCGAATACCCCGTAAAAAATTCTCAGGAAAAGGATAACCCCTGCAGTTTTTGATCCGACGGCCAGAAAGGCCGTCACTGGAGTCGGCGCGCCTTGATACACGTCCGGAACCCACAGATGAAACGGAAATGTCGCGATCTTGAAGGTGAGTCCGAGCGCGATAAACAGAAACCCAAAAATAAGCAGTTTCGCATTTTCCCCCTGTGCGATCATGACTTCGCGCACGGCGGCTAGATCGAATGTTCCCGTGCCGCCGTAAATCAATGCCATGCCAAGCAGAAGAAAGGAAGTCGCCACCGCGCCGAAAATCAGATATTTCAAGCCGGCTTCGGTGGAGGCGGATTCATGCTTTAAATAGGCCGTCATGATGTAGCTTGAAAAAGTGAGCGACTCCAGGGCAATAAAAATCAATATCAAATTGAAACTGGAGGCCAGCACGCTCATGCCGAGCGTTGCCGTCAAAATCAAAAGATAAAATTCGCCCTGGCCTTTTTCAAGTTTCCGGGAGTATTCGCGCGACATGACAATGACGAGAAATCCGATGATGAGGAACAGGAATTTCGCGAGTTTTGAAAATGAATCCTGCAGAAACATTCCGCCGAATAAACTGCCCGAAGCGCTCACCAAGGCCGTATGAGCCAAAAGCGCGGTGATGAGGCCGGCCGCGGCCACAAAACCGAGCAGATGAAGGCGCTCTTTCGGGAAAATAATGTCTCCGATAAGCACCAGGAGAAGGGTGACGATTAAAATCGTTTCAACGGCGAATATCATGATTGTCCGTTCGTCGCAGCGGCTTTCGCCGCTGTATTTAAGCGACCGAAGTCGCTACTGCCAGCTTGATTAAAATAAGAAACCGGAATATTCGGAAAAAAACCCACAAATAAAAGAACGGCGATCAAAATAACAAACGGAACTTTGTGAACAATCCCCGCGAGCGGTTCCGCGGGAACATGACGCAGTTCTTTTTCTGGGCCGAAAAAAATACTCCGTACCGCGCGCAGCATATAAAGCGCTGTTAAGATCACGCTCACCAACACCCCGGCCGCCAACCAGCTGAAACGGTCGAATACGGCAAAAAGCACGGTAATTTCCCCCGCAAAATTGGCGAATCCCGGAACGCCGAGCGCAGCAAAAGCAGCGAGGCTGAAACAAGTTGCGGTTACCGGCCATTTCGCGGCCAGACCCCCAATATCCGCGAGCCCCGTTCCCGCAGAATTTTGTTCCATCAAATAGACAAACAGGAAAAGAAGCGACACGAGGATTCCGTGCGCGAACATAACCAGTAAAGCGCCTGACAGACCCACGGTGCTTGCGCAGGCGATTCCGATCAGGACGAAGCCCATGTGGCTGGAGCTGGAATATCCGATCAGGTAGCGCAAATCTTTCTGCGCGAGCGCCACGAATCCGACATAAACCAGATTGATGAGGGCGAGTCCGGCCAGAAGAGGCATCCAGGCCTGAGCGGCTTCCGGCAAAAGCCCGAGTCCGAAGCGGATCAAGCCGTATGCGCCCAGCTTTTTCATCACGCCGGCGAACAGCATGCTGGCCGCGGGCGGTGCGTCGGCGTATCCGATGGGCCCCCACGCGTGAAAGGGCCACATCGCGGCAAGAATGCCGAATCCGATGAAAAACAGCGCGAATATCTCATGCTGGAAATGCATGGCAATCGGAGCGGAATTAAAAAGCTCCACCAGCCCCGGGAAGCTCAGCGTGCTTTTCCCGGTAAGGAAATAAATCGCAAGAATACCGATCAGCACGAACGCCGAGCCGAGCACGGAAAAAATTGTAAACTGCATGGCCGAATATTTCCGGTCGCCGCGCCCCCAAATGCTGATAAGCGGATAAGTGACCAGCGCTTCGATTTCGTAGAAAAAGAAAAAGAAAAAAAGATCCAGCGACATGAATGTACCCATCGCACCGGCAACCAGGGCCATGTAAGAAAGGTAAAAGCCTTTTACTTTTTCGCGGATGGAACCGGTGGCGAAGAGCGCCGTAAATCCGACAATTGCGGTGAGGAGCACCATCCAGAGGCTGATGCCGTCCACGCCGAGGAAGAGGGAAATGCGCGGCTTTTCGGTCCAGGCCAGTTCGGTGACAAATTGAAAGCCCGCCCGGCTCCGGTCGAACGATGCGACCAGAAAAAGCGCGAGTGCCAGCTCCGCGGCCATGGCCAGTGCCGCGATGGTACGGATGGCACCGTAACTGTGCGACGGCGAAAGACAAATCAGCACAACCGCCAGAACCGGAATCGCTAAGAGTAACAATGTAAGGTCGACCATAAATAAATTAAAAGTTCAAAATGAAAAATTCAAAATTAATGAAGCGTAAAGCGCTTTCCATAATTTTACATTTTGCTCTCTGCATTTTGCATTACTTTGTTAATTGCATGAATACCACTGCGATTACGAATACCACCAAAATTTGAAACACCAATATCAGCGAATACGTCTGCACATTGCCCGTAAACATTTTCCGCGTCAGACTGCCGAGCCGGTATAGTCCTTCGCCCGTGAGATTGCTCAATCCCTTGATGACGAAAAGATCATTGCCTTTATTACACAGCGCGGCGAAGGGCTGCTGAATTTTCTGCACGTAAAAATCGTATAAATCATCCATGAAGTACCGGCGTGAAATGAGCGTGTATAGCGGTCCCAGCGTGTGCGCTAAAGGATCTTCGCTTTGACGTTTCACTCGGTAAACCAAAAATGAAACCGTGAGGCCGGCCAGAACAACGGCGGATGAAATCAAAGTTAAATTCATCGAGGAACCGTGATGTTCCGTTTCTGCCCCGAGCAGGGCAGGGATTCCGAAATATCCGGCCGTGACGGAGAGAAAAGAGAGAATGATTAGCGGGAATGTCATCACGAAAGGCGCTTCATCCGGGAAGGGGTCAGACCCCTTTTCATAAAAAGGGGTCTGACCCCTTCCCGGATGACCGAGAAACGCGAGCGTGACGAGCCGTCCCATGTAAAACGAAGTCAGAAACACGGTAAAAATTGCGACGCCGAAAAATACGGGCGATTTGTGCATGGCCGCGGCGAGGATTTCTTCTTTGCTGAAAAATCCTGCGGTAGGAAATAGTCCGCAAAGCGCGAAAGTTCCGATGAAAAATGCGATTGAGGTGACGGGCATGCGCTTAAACAGTCCGCCCATGTCGAAAAGATTCTGCGTGTGCACCGCGTGAATCACGCACCCGGCGCCCAGGAAGAGAAGCGCTTTAAAAAATCCGTGCGTGAGCAGATGATAGATTCCGGCCACCGGATCAGAAAGTCCCATCGCGAGCACCATAAATCCGAGCTGGGACATCGTGGAATAGGCGAGTACGCGCTTAATGTCTTTTTCCACGACACCCATGGTTGCGGCCATCAATGCGGTGATGGCTCCGATAATCGCGATGATTTGCAGAAGTTCCGCGGATAAAGTGAACAGGAAGAATACGCGTGCGAGCAAATAAACGCCCGCGGCCACCATGGTCGCGGCGTGGATGAGCGCGCTGACCGGAGTCGGGCCTTCCATGGCATCGGGAAGCCATACGTGAAGCGGAAATTGGGCCGACTTGCCGATTACCCCGCAGAAAATCAAGATGCCGGCCGTGAATACCGCAACGGATGAAACCATTCCGTTCGCGAGCGATCCGGGAATCATTGCCGCGAGCCCGGCAAAGTCTACCGTGCGCTTCATTCCTTCCGCCGACGGATCGGACAAAAACCAAATCAGGATGATGCCGAGGATGAATCCGAAATCGCCGACTCGGTTCACCATGAATGCTTTTTTCCCCGCGTCTGCGGCGGAATCTTTTTGGAACCAGAATCCGATGAGAAGATAAGAGGCCAGTCCGACCAGTTCCCAGAAAATGAAAATTTGAACAAAGTTCGTAGAAAAAACAATGCCAAGCATGGCCGCGGCGAAAAGCGAGAGAAAAGCGAAGAAACGGGAGAAGCCGGGATCTTCTTCCATGTAACCCGCCGAAAAAATGAAAATCAGCGAACCGACGCCGGAAACCAGAAGTCCCATCAGAATTGAAAGGCGGTCAAACAAAAGTCCCATTTCGAAATTCATTCCCGGAAGGGAGAGCCAGGAAGCGCTCACGGCTTCGGGCATGGCGCCGATTCCGAAAAGCGCGAGGAACAGTTTCAAAATCAGCGCGAATGAAACGAGCAGGCTGGCGATGGCGATCAGGGCAGACAGGCCCCGGAAACGCCGCGTGATGAGGCTGATGACGGCGAAAGCCAGAAACGGAGACAAAATAATGAGGGAATACATTAGTCCTTTAAACTGTTGAATTCCGCCACGTCAATGGTTTGACGGGAACGGAAAAGCAGAATCGCGATGGCAAGTCCCACCGCGACTTCCGCCGCGGCGATGGCCATGGAAAAAAGCGCCGCCACCTGTCCGTCTAAATTTCCCCACGAACGGGAAAAAGTTACGAAAATTAAATTTACCGCGTTAAACATGAGTTCAATAGAAAGCAGAACGAGAATCGTATTCCGGCGCGTAAACACTCCGAGCAGTCCGATAGAAAAGAGAACGAAGGCGACGATTAAATAATGCGACGCGGGAATCATCATAATTCTTTCTTGGCCAGCACCACCGAGCCGATGATGGCGACAAGCAGCACGAGCGATAATAGTTCAAAGGGAAGAAGATACTGATTAAAGAGAAGGCGTCCCACGGATTGAATACTGCCTGCTTGTAGGGGCAGGTCTTGTGCCTGCCCTTGGGCGACCACAAGGGTCGCCCCTACAGTGCGGTAAATCCACAGCAGTCCGATCAATGACAGCGCGGCCAACGTTACGGCGAAACCGAAACGTACCGGATTTGTCCAAAAAGCGCGCTGCTCTTTTTCATAGCCGATGAGCATGAGCACAAAGAGGAATAACACCAAAATGGCGCCGGCATAAACGGTAATTTGGATGACGGCCACAAAATACGCTTTTTGGATGAAAAAGAGAACGGCCAGTGAAAACATGCTGGCAAGAAAGCAAAGGATGCTGTAAACCGGATGTCTCAAGGTGACGGCCAGTAAAGCGGATAGAAGAAGAACACCTGAAAATATATAGAAGGCGATTTGGTCCAGCATATTAATATAGAATGTGTTGGAATAAGATAAAGATAGAACCAAATATTTTATAGGAAACCACCCAGAGAGTAAAGGGAGGACATTAAGGGTTGAGTAATAACGTTTAGTCTGTTTTTGGGTTGAATAGAAAGTTAAGTGCCCAACTTTTCAGACTGTCTTTTGATAAAACCGCTAAACAGCGGAACAGCAAAAGAATATTTTCCATATCTGTTTTTATAAACGAGACCTGCGTCACACAAGGACGAAAGCATTTGATTTACATGGCTAGGACTAAACGACTTTTCGGTTGATTGTTTCGATTTTTCAACCACCTCTTGAACGGTGAATTCACTTTCACAATTTGGTAAATTGGCTATTAATTTTAACAATTCTCTTTGTCTATCCGTTGCTTTTGCCCACCGACCCGAGAAAAAGTTTGTATCTAATTTTTTAAGAATGTCATTCATATTTACAGACGGTTCTTGTCCGCTTGTATGTTTTTGAATCCAGACGTCAAACACTTCTCTGCATACGAATTGAATAAAATACGGGTACCCCCCAGATGTCTTGTAAATTTTTTCTACAGTTTGTTCATTGAATCTAAATGGGCATTCTGCTTTTTCTGTAGGTTTTACAATAGCATCGTTACTATCTTTTTTATTTAATTTCTCTAGAGTTACGACTCGGAACATTCTTTCCGCAAATGTTCTAGCTTCTACTAGTTTGGGAAAAAGAGTAGGTAATCCTGTAAGAACCAGCATAAAAGGAACACCCTTTTTTTGGATGGATTGAAATACATCCAAGAGAAGAGACAGCGGGTATTGATCTTTGGCTTGATGATCTGCAAGGTTCTGAGCTTCGTCGTAAGCAAAAATAATTCCTCTCTTTCCTTCATTTTTAACACAATCCCAAACAGTCTCAAGCACAGCCTTTAATTTATCAGAACTTATTCCAGGGGTTTGTTGATAAATAGTGACTAAAGTTTCATAGTTAAGCTTAATTTCTATTTTCTCTCCTGTTTTTCCGAAACCTTTTGGTGGGGTATCTACTGAGAGTGAAACCATACCTGAAGTTACGGTCGCTAGGTCGGCCATGATTCTGATTGCGATATTTTCCTCACTTATACTTGTAGTTTCAGATAAATCATCTCCAACCCAAATCCAATCTGCTGAAATTGCAATTGGTTTCAAAGTATCTAATAAAACAGTTTTTCCAACACCTCGTAATCCTGTTAAAACCATGTTTTCCAAAATGGTAGTTTGTTTTAGTAAATTTCTAAATTCCTGTTCTTCTTCTTTTCTACCAGCAAGATAGGGCGGCTTATGGCCCGCTCCGGGTCTAAATGGATTTTCAACGGTAGCAGTTTCTTCAAGCATGATATTGCTCCTTCTAGAAACGGGGTGAATTTATGCACTTTCGTTACGATTTTAACTATATACTACTGTAATAAAAATTGCAATAGCAGTATAAATTTATAATAAAGCATAAATTTAGTAAATATAATAACTTATTATAAATGTTCAAATTACAAATAGTAGTAAATATGTAATAGGAGGTCACCTCTTCCTTTTTTACCTAAAAAAGCGTAGAATTCCGCAAATTTGCCCACGGAGGAAGGTGCATGCTGCCTCAAAAAAGCCCCAAAACCGGATACTGGAAGAATGGGGATTTGAAATTCGAAGACGTCCTTTTCCGCTTTTCCCGCGAAACCCAGAAAGAGCTCCGCGACTGGATTAAAGCGCTTCCCGCCGAAAAGTTTATCGAAGATATAAAACTATCAGATTATTCCGCGCCGAATTTTCAGAAAGATATGGAAAAAGTACGCGAAGAGCTGGAAACGGGTACCCGGCTTACGATTCTTGCGCCGGTCGAAGGACTGAATCCGCTGGAGCAGGGCGTGGTGTCCTGGCTTGCTGGAATCGCCCTGGGCAATCCTCTCAATCAAGCGTCGGATCCCACCGGAAAACAGCAAATGAAAATTTACCGCATTTTTGACCGCGGCGGACGTCTGGAAAAAGGCGCGCGCTATTCTTACACCAATCAGGGCGGAGATTGCCACACCGACAACGTGAACACGGACGATTCATGGCAATACATGATTTTGACGAGCGTTTTTTCCGCGTATGCCGGAGGCGGAAGCATTCTCGTGAGCGGACTCACCGTGCATGACATTCTTGAAGAGCAGTATCCCGAAGTGCTTGAAACTTTGCGTCAGCCGATTTTGTGGGAACGCAAAGGCATTCGCGACAACACATTTTATGAAGCGCCCGTGGTAACTTACAATGAAAAGGGCGAACCGGAATTCCGCTGGCTGCCGAGCTATGTGTTTCAATCGATTGATAAAGCCGTTCAGATGGGACATCCCAAAGCTCAGCCCATGACGGCGGAACAGAAGCACGCGTTTGATGTCATGACCGCTACGCTGGCGCGCGCGGATCTTCAATTCCAGAGTGATTTGCCGGAAGGTCACGCGCTGATTGATTACGATTGCCAGGTATTTCATGAGCGCGGACATTTCGCTGACCGCAAAAATCCGTATATTCCGGATGTAAACGAGCGGACATTTGATCCGTCGAAAAATTACGGCCGTCTGCGTTACCGCATGTGGATAAAGAAATGAAGCCCAAGATTCTCCGCACCGACAAATATCTTTACATCATCGAGCAGAAACTTCCCGAGCTCACCAAAATCGCCGATGTGACGACCGCGGAGGATGACCGCGAAGACACCATCGCCAAAGCTGCTGTTGACGCAGATATGATCATTACCTGCTACGATCCAATTTCCAAAAAAGTGATCGATGCCGCGAAAAAATTGAAAGGCATAGTGAAATACGGCGTCGGCGTGAATAACATCGATTTGGAAACGGCAACGAAGCGCGGAATTTTAGTCGCGAATTGTCCGGCCTACGGAACCGACACGGTGGCTGAGCACGCGTTCGCGCTCATGATCAGCGTCGCTAAAAAACTTCCGAAAATCTGGAATGTGTTGGAAAAAAACGCGTGGCAATGGCCGGTTCCGGAATATCTCGGAGTGGAACTTCACGGAAAAACGATGGGGCTCGTGGGATTCGGAAAAATCGGCAAGTCGATGGCTAGGAAAACCAACGGATTCGGCATGAAAACCATCGCGTATGATCCGTATGTGGACGACAGTCAGTTCCGCGAACTCGGAGTGCACCGCGTTGAACTCGATGAGTTGGTCCGCGTTTCCGATTTTATTTCCATTCATTGTGTACTGACGCCCGAGACAACCGGACTAATCGGCGAAAAAGAAATCGCTAAAATGAAAAAACACGCGATTGTGGTGAATGTTTCACGCGCGGGCGTCATTGCGAAAGATCCGCTGATCACGGCGCTCAAAGACGGCCGTATTGCGGGCGGCGGCTTCGATGTGTTCCACGAAGAACCGCTCGACAAAAATTATCCCCTGCTTCACCGGGAAAATGTGATTCTCACGCCTCATTTTGCCTGGTATACCGAAGAAGCGTTTGAGCGCTGCGAAAACCAGACTTACGAAAGCGTGACGGATATTCTCGAAGGCCGTATTCCCAAAAACCTCAAAAATACCGACGTTCTGCAAAAAATGCAAAAAAGGGGTCAAATGCAAAAAAGGGGTCAGACCCCTTGTGAACAAGGGGTCTGACCCCTTTTTTGCATTTCCCCCATTCAGATGTTAGAAATGATGTATGAATCTGAAGGCCAAGAGCCGGGCTCTCAATGACTTCTGTTACGGGCTTTATGTTCTCACTTCTCACAAGGGGAATGAGGTCAATGGCATTACTGCATCCTGGGTCAGTCAGGTTTCTTTCGAACCTCCTCTTGTCATGGTCGCTGTTGAGCAGAGCCGTTATACCCATCAAATGATCGAAGAAAGCGGAGTTTTTGCAATCAACGTGCTCCGCGACGATCAGGAAAATCTCGCCAAGCATTTTGTCATTCCAAAATGGAAACTCGGGGACAAATTCAAAGGAATTCCGTACCGGAAAGGTGTGACGGGCTCTCCCATTCTGGAATCCGCGAGCGCTTTTGTAGAATGCCGGGTTGTGGCGAAATATACGCCGGGGGATCATACGATATTTATCGGCGAGGTCATCGATGCGGGCCCGATGAACGAAGGCCGTCCGCTTTGCGTGATGGATACACCTTTGTCCTATAGCGGGTAAGGGAAAATCCGAAATCCTAAGCACGAAATTAGAAACAAAATTCAAACTACAAATTCGAAATTTAGAACATTTTTATTTTTTCATTTTGGGATTTGTTTCGAATTTCGGATTTCGAATTTCGGATTTTTATTAAAGTGTCCGCTTATAATCTTCTTTTTCCAATTTCCAGACAGGGATTCCGCAGAAACGGTCGCCTTCAGGGCAGAACGGCGTGACGCCTGCCTTGAAGCGCATTTCACAGGGCGGATTAATGTGGCGGGTAAAAAGCGGCTGGATTTTTTCCACCTGAAGCACTTCATCGAGGCAGGTTCTCCAGATTTCTTCCTGAGCGGTATAGCACAAGCGATGCACCCATTTGTGATGCAGATTGAGTAAATCCCCCGACTCCTCAAAACGGATCGGGAATGAATTCGGAAGCAGATACAGAGCGAATTCTTTTTCGACGCCGAGCGCCAAAAGCTCGCGGATGCCTTTCCATGTTCCTTCATGAACTTTTTTGTAGAGCGCATGCGCTTCCGGATTTTCGGCAATGAGTCCGGGTGTGATGTAGTCCGGGGTGTCTTCCTGAAAGTGCGCGGCGAGAATCGGACGCGAGCCGGGCGTCATGCGGTGCCGCTGATCCTGGGAGTCGGCCGTATGCGATTGTTTCTTCCGGAATGTGAAATGAGGATGATCCATTGTTCTCGTGAGTTTTGACATCGTGTTCAGATTCAGCGATTCTTTCAAATACGGATTTTTCGCCGGATTCATGACCAGATCGATCGCGTCCTCATTCGAAAGCGATTCGCTGGGGATTCCGAGTACGCTGCGCACGCCGTCGGCCATGGTTTCAACCGCATTCACTTTATAATCGACAAGCTTGGCGCGCAGTCCGCCGAGCGATCTGTCAAATTCCTCAATAAATTTTTTCGAAATCGTTTTCGATTTGCCCTCGTGGAATTTTAGAAACGTCTGATATTCCAAAGTTTCTTCAATCGGCATCGGATCTTCGAGCAAGGTGAGAAAAAGCGGGTCTACTGCTTTCACCAAATCCACCATTTTCTCTATCACGAGCTGCTGTTCGAACGGGGTGTCGAAAATACGCATCAGACGGTGATAACGGTGAAGCGTAATTCCTGAAATCGTGTGGTACAGATGCGCGAACGTGGCCACGGGCAGCACGTAACGGGCGATTTCCTGCACTTTTTTCTTCACCGCGTTTTTCCATTTCACGTCATCAATTTTCCGGTTCGGAAAAATCTTTTTATAAGCGGCGGTGGCCGTTGGCGTGAGAATTTCGATCAGCTTGTGATATGCGTCCATCTGCATCCGGCAGACCGACTCGTAAATTTCAAGCGCACGGCCGTCGATCGGCGGGATCCAGTAAGTGCCCGGTTTTACTTCCACATAGCGCTGGCTGACCTGTTCGGAATTGTAAAACGGATGGCTGTGCAGAAACGACCAGATGAACTGCCGCGACACTTTTTCGAGGATGAATTGAAAGGAAGCGTGCTGCAGCGTGGTGTGATGGCCTGCCTGATAAATACTTTCGGCGATTTTGTCGCGAAGCTCGCGCGACTTTTCGTCTTTGTCTACGTCGCGCTCGGTGATGACACGTGAGGAATAACAGGTCCGGGCCGTTGCCACGGCGTTGTTGTACGGTTCCTTAAAGTAATTAACCAGGCGCACTTCCGGTTGAGTATGAGCGGTCGCTGAGTTCATGGTAAGGGGGCATTATAGGGAGATGAAAAGACCCAGTCAATTTATGAAGTGTGAGAACCCAATAAGGCGCTTGATACCTTATTTGGTTAGTAATGACAACTTTTTGCAATTATTTCAATGAGTTGCAACACATTATTTTGAATATCGGGGGCAGACGCAACCCATTGGAATTTTAGGGGTTATACTTTAATTAAAGGGAGTGGAGAGCCGACTATGGAGAGCCGAACTGACTTAAAAAAAGACACCTCATTGTTCCGTTGTTTCGACCAGGAAGCGGAATTCAAGTTTCTCCTCAGTAAAATCCACAGAAACAAAGGAATTGATTTCAATTTATACCGGCCCGGAACATTAAAACGGAGAATCAGCTCCCGGCTGACTGCCAGCCGGTGCGCCGGTTACGGCGATTATGTCCTTTATTTGAACAGCCATCCTTCGGAATATGATCATCTTATCAATGTTCTTACCGTAAACCTCACTGAATTTTTCAGGGACCCCGAAACTTTCGAGGCCGTTCGAAAAACAGTTGTCCCCGAAATTATTAAAAAGAAGGAGCAGAAGGGGCAAAGAATCATCCGGGTTTGGAGCGCCGGAACCAGCGCCGGAGAAGAAGCCTACAGTCTGACCATGATGTTCAAGGAAGCGCTGGAAGACAAGAAAGGCCGTTTCAATCTTCATGTTTATGGAACGGATATTGATTCGGAATGTTTGGTGAAATCTAAGGCAAGCATTTACGAATTAAGCCGTATGAGCAAAATCCCTGAAAATCTGGCCGCGAAATATTTCGACTTAAATAACAAACTGTTTCAAGTCAAGCCGGAGTTAAGGCAAATGACCCGTTTTAAACGGCACAATCTTATTTCTGACGCGCCTCTTCTTCACATGGATCTTATTCTCTGCCGGAATGTTCTGATTTATTTTTCCAGGCCTCTCCAGGAAATTGTCTACCAGAATTTAACGAACGCTTTGAATGACGGGGGATTCCTGGTGCTGGGCAAAGCGGAGTCGCTTTGGGGGCCGGTTGCGAAAAAATACGAAACGGTAAATGCCGCAGAACGGATTTACAAAAAAGTGTCCGTGAGCGGCGAATCATTAAAAGGAGGAAATGACCATGGCACAGAATATTTCCAATCCAAATTGGGGACGGTTCACCATCGCCCGTAAACTGGCGTTGATTCCGGTTTTGTTTATCCTGGTTTTTGCCGGGACGCTTTTTTTCACGATTCACGGAATTCACAGCGCGAGAACTGACAGTTTGGTGTCGGATATTGCTGGCAGACAACGCGCCTTGGTTCAAAGTGAGGTTGCGGATGTTCTCTTAATTTCTCAGGGAGAGGCAGATCAGGCGACTCTCGAATATACGCGGGATATTTTTGACGAAAGCTTAGAGGCCTTGATCAACGGAGGTTCCGTGATTCTCGTACGGGGGAAAGAAGACCGGATGATTTTGCCTCCTGCACCTACATCGGAAATACGGTCTAAGCTGTCGGAACAGAAAAAGCTGATGAACGAATTGCAACAAATATCGGACGAGATTCTTAAAATGCCATTGTCCGATCCTTCCCGTCATCAGAAAATAAAAGCGTTATTGGACAAACAAGAGCAATTGCACTTCATCGTCCGTGAGGGAGCCTTGATGTTTGTCCGGCATTCCGAATCAGAAATCGACAAAATGATCCGCTGGGAAATCACGCTCGGCATTTTTACGGGTCTCATTTCCATTCTGCTTTTGTGGTGGATCAGCCGCGGAATCGTAAGGCCATTGCGCCAGGTGGTTGACCGGGTCAATGATATTGCTGAAGCGGCCGGAGATTTAACCAATACCGTCCCCGTAGTGAGCAATGACGAACTGGGAGATTTAGCGAAAGCGTTTAATAAAATGCTTGCGGGGCTGAAGACGATGGTGATTGAAATAACCGGTTCAGCCGAGAGGCTTTCCAGCTCCAGCCAACAGCTATCTTCCAGCGCCCAGGAAATGAACGCGACGACGCAGGAAGTTTCCTCGACGGTGCAGCAAATCGCCAAAGGCACTGAAAATACCGCTCGTCAAGTAGAAGAGACCTCCAAAGTGATGGAGCAAATGAGCGCTTCGGTTGGTCAGGTGGCATTCAGCGCCCAGCAAACCGGAGGCGCGTCTGCTCAGGCCAATCAAGCCGCTCAGCGCGGGGGCGAGGCCGCAAAAGAAGCGGTAAATAAAATGGCCAAAATTTATGAAACGGTGACGGACTCTGCCAGGGTCATTCAAAAACTAGGCGAACGTTCCGAGCAAATCAATGAAATTGTTAACGTCATCACAGATATTGCGGATCAAACCAATCTTCTGGCCCTGAATGCCGCAATTGAAGCCGCGCGCGCCGGAGAAGCGGGACGGGGTTTCGCCGTTGTCGCCGATGAGGTGCGCAAACTTGCGGAAGGAAGCGGAAAAGCCGCGGAACAAATTTCCGGGCTGATCAAGGATATTCAAAAAGAAACGAATCAAGCGGTGAAATCCATGGAAATCGGGTCCAAAGAAGTGACGGAAGGAAAAGACACCATAGCAAAAGCGAATGCGGCACTGGAAGAAATCATCAAACTTGTCGCCATGACGGCCGTGCGGGTCGAAGAAATTTCCGCCTCGGCCCAGCAAATGGCTTCGGGCACCAAACAGGTGGTCAAAAGTGTCGGGGATATTGCTTCCAACGCGGAAGAGACCGCATCCGCCACGGAAGAAACATCCGCTTCCAGCGAGGAAATGACCGCAGCCATGGAGGAAATGGCGGCCTCGGCGCAGGAGCTTTCGCAAATGGCCGTCAATTTGAGGGAATTGGTCGGCAATTTCAAGGTGAACGGACAGGTTTCAGGGGAAAAAGAAAAGCAAAGAATTGTGCCGCCGGTTAAACCGGCGAAAGTGGAAAAACCTTTTTTCACGCAGGAAAGGCAGGGTTTGAAAAAAAAGACAGGCTGATCTAAAGAAAGGAAATGAAGCCATGCCGGAACCATTAGTCAAACAAAAGGAAAAAGAGATTCAACTCGTGGTTTTTAATCTCGGAGACAAAGAGTTTGGTTTGGAGATCACATCGGTGGTGGAAGTTTCGCGGATGCTGGAAGTGACCCGCATTCCGCAGGCCCCCGGATTCATCGAAGGAGTCATCAATCTCCGGGGAGAAATTGTTCCCGTGATCGATTTGGCCGGTGAATTTGGCACCGCAAAAACCCGCGAATACGCCAAGGATTCAAGGATCATTGTGGCGGAGTCCGGAGGAGAGACGGCAGGGCTCGTTGTCGACAAGGTGCCCGAAGTGCTCCGGATTCTGGAGAAGGACAATTTGCCCGCTCCCGAAATGATACAGAAGAAACTAAAAAATGATTATCTCAAAGGCGTCGCTAAAATCGGGAACCGGCTTATCGTTGTTTTGGATATTGACCGGATATTGCAGCATGAACAATTAGAAGCGGCTGGAAAATTGAACAAAGGCCGGGAAGCGGCTTGATCGAAGGAGGGTTTAATCATGGCAAAAATTCTGGTGGTCGATGACACAATCTTCATGAGGAAAATGCTTTCAGACATTCTTGTCAAAGACGGACACGAAGTGATCGGAGAAGCTGAAAACGCGCAGGAAGCGGTCCATGCTTTTGAAAAACTGAAACCCGATCTCGTCACTTTGGACATTATTATGCCGGAGGTAAACGGAGTCGATGCGATGAAAGCAATCCGTAAAATGATCGCATTCAACAAAAAGGCCAGAATTTTGATGGTGAGCGCCATGGGACAGCAGCAATTTGTGTCGGAATCTATCCGTGCCGGTGCAAAAGATTTCATCATCAAGCCGTTTGAGCCGGCCAATGTGAAAAGCGTTGTGAGAAAGCTTTTGAACCAATGATTGAAAAACATGAAAGAGCCTATTCGGATCGGGATATCAGAGCTTAAAGCGGGGCATAATCCCGACGTTTTCGTCTGCCTGGGTTTGGGTTCTTGCATGGCGGTGGTGCTGTATGACCCCGCGGTGAAGGTTGGCGGTGTTGCGCATATTATGCTGCCGAAAGAAAATGAAGCGAAAGAGAAATCAAACCGGGCCAAATTTGCGGACTCCGCCATCGAGATGCTGCTTTGCCGGCTGAAAGAATTGGGGGCAAAAAAACAGCGTGTCAAAGCAAAGATATTCGGAGGTGCAAATATGTTCGGCCATCTTCCAAAGAAAAACATTATTAATATCGGAGAACGGAATTCCTGTGCGGTCCGGGAGGAATTGGCAAAAAGAGGCATTGATATCGTTGCCTCGGAAATTGGCGGCGGAGCGGGCCGCAGCATTGTTTTTGACACGCGGGACGGAAGCGTTTTGGTGAAAAGCATCAATGGCAGCGAGAAGTTGTATTGAGGACGAATCATGAAAAAGAAAATCCTGATTGCAGACGACTCTTCCTTTATGAGAATGACGCTGAAAGACATTCTCGAAAAGGGAGGGTTTGAAATTATCGGCGAAGCGGAGCGCGGCGAGGATGCCGTCGAAAAATACAAGAAGCTGAAGCCCGATCTCGTCACGATGGATGTGGTCATGCTCGGCGAGGGTGGAATACAAGCGGTGAGGCAAATTCTCCAATTTGACGCGGCAGCCAGTGTGCTCATGGTAAGCGCCATTGGGTATCAGACCCAGGTGCAGGAATCACTTCAGGCCGGCGCTAAGGGATTTGTCATTAAACCATTCAAGCCCGAACAGGTTTTGGAGGAAGTGCGGAGAGTGACTCATGATGAATCATAAAATTCGCGTTCTGGTAGTGGATGATTCGGCGCTGATGCGCAAAAAATTAAGCGACATGATCAATTCCGACGAATCTTGCGAAGTGATAGCCACAGCCAGAAACGGCGAAGAGGCCGTTCGCAGTGTGGCCTGCCTGAGTCCGGACGTGGTGACCCTCGATGTGGAGCTTCCCAAAATGGACGGAATCAACGCGCTCAAATACATCATGAGCGAATGGCCGACGCCCGTAATTATGGTGACGGCCTTTACTCAATTCGGCGGACTGAAAACGATTCAATGCCTGGAATACGGCGCCGTGGATTTGGTGGCAAAACCGGGCGGAGTTATTTCCTTGGATATTAACAAGGTCAAGGAGGAACTTCTGGAAAAAATAAAAATTGCCTGCCGGGTCCGTAAAGAAGATCTGAAACCTTTAATAATTACGAGACGTATCAGAGAAAAAAAGCAAATCGTCCAGCAAGCCGAGAAGCTGATCGTGGTGGCCAGTTCAACCGGAGGCCCGCGGGCGCTTGAAAAGCTGATTTTGGGATTGGACGCAGGTTTAGCCGCCGGCTTGCTTGTCATTCAGCATATGCCCGGAGGGTTTACTCAGGCCATGGCGGAGCGGCTTGACGGACTCTCAAAAATACCCGTGCGGGAGGCTGGCGGCGGAGTGGTTGTGAAAAAAGGAGAAATTTTAATCGCGCCCGGAGATTTTCAAATGATGATCGAACCGGCTGAAAATAGCGCGGCAAAAATCAAATTACAAGCCAGGCATCGTGACGACAATATCTGCCCTTCTGCCGATATCACTATGAAATCCATCGCCCCTCTTTACGGGACAAAATGCATGGGGGTGATTCTCACGGGAATGGGTGCCGACGGTGTTGAAGGACTGAAAGCCATTAAGCAATTTGGCGGTGTTGCCATCGCGGAAGATAAAACCACCAGCGTTGTTTATGGAATGCCGCGCGCTGCGTTTGAGTCGGGGGTTGTGGACAAAGTATTGCCGCTGGACAAAATCGCACAGGAAATGGTGCGATGGTCGCAGGAGAAGCACTCTTCCCTCTCTCCCAAAAGGGACGAGGGAAATGACAGAGAAAGGCGGGTCGCATGACGGAGGAGTATAAAGATTTATTTATCAGCGAAGCCAAGGAAATTCTCAGATCGCTCAATACGTCCCTGGTTCTGCTCGAAAAAAACCCTGCCGAAACGGAACATCTTCATGAAATTTTCCGTCAGGCCCATTCGCTCAAGGGGATGTCTGCTTCCATGGGCTATGAAATGCTCACCCATCTCACCCATGAAATGGAAAGCCTTCTGGATTTATTGCGATCGGGAAAAATCCGAGTGGAGAAAACCATCGTGGATCTTTTGTTTGACGCATTTGATCTTTTGGAGCTTTTAATCGAAGAAGTGGTCGAATCCGGAGAAAAAAAGAAAAAAGAAAAACGGGATTTAGAGCCAGCGATCAGCCAAATTGTTTTGAGTTTCGAGAAAATAAAACAACCGGGCTCAAAAAAGTCCATTCCTTTCCAACCCTCCGCCGGGCAGAAAGAAGTCTCAAAACGGAAAGTCAAACCGGTTCATCCGGAAAAACTGAGAACCATACGGGTTCCCATGAAACGCCTGGATCATCTGATGAATTTAGCCGGGGAGCTGGTGATTCAGAAGGCGAGTTTGACCCGCATGGCGCATGCGCTGGGCGACAAGCAGCTCGATGAAATTGTCGCTCAAACGGGCCGTTTAATCGAAGAACTTCAGCTGGAAGCCATGCAAGTCCGTCTGGTCCCGCTGGAATACATTTTCAGCCAGTTTCCCAGAGTCGTTAGAGATTTGGCGGGCGAAGCATCCAAAGAAGTCAATCTTGTGATTGAGGGGGCTGACATCGGTTTGGACCGTACTATTTTGGATGAAATTCACGAACCCTTGGTTCATCTTCTCAGGAACGCCGTCAGTCACGGAATTGAAACTCCGGAAATCAGACGAAAATTAGGCAAAAATTCCGCCGGAGTGATCCATCTGTCCGCGCGAAGGGAACGCAATTATGTGGTGATTGAAGTCAGCGACGACGGAAAGGGAATGAATATTCAGGAAGTAAGAAAAATAGCAGTAGAGCGGGGGCGCATCTCGGAAGAGGAAGTTTCCAAACTTTCGGATGAAGAGGTTTTGATGCTGATCACTCAGGCGGGTTTTAGCACCAGTTCCGTCGTGACGAAGACTCAGGGCCGCGGCGTGGGTCTGGATTCCGTCCGGACGATTGTCGAATCGTTCGGAGGAACTATGAACGTTTCGAGCGCCCTTCAAAAGGGGAGTACGTTTACTTTGCATTTGCCCGTATCTATGGCCATTGTTCAGGCGCTGCTTGCCAGGGTTTCGGATGAAACCTATGCCATTCCTTTGATTAATGTGCTGGAAACGTTAAAGGTGAGTTCTGATTTAATCCGGGAAGTGGAGCATCAGGAAGTGATTTATTACCGCGATACCGTGCTTCCCCTGGTGACGCTGCGCGGAGAGCTGGGCTTTGAAGAAGGAAACGGAAAAAAAGAAAAAGTCTCCGTCATCGTGGTGCAAGTGGGCCGGCGGAGAGCCGGGCTGATTGTTGATCATTTTTTGACTCAGCAGGAAATCGTGATCAAGTCACTTGCGGACAATTTCAAAGCAGTCCGTGGCATTTCGGGCGCCACTATTTTAGGGGACGGCAAAGTAGCGATGATTGTGGATGTCGGGTCATTGATTGGATGAGGAGAACGCTATGGCACAGGAACTAACGGCGCTTCAACTGGATGCTTTAAAGGAAATGGGCAATATCGGTGCGGGACATGCCGCCACCGGTCTTTCGAACATGCTGCACAAAAAAATAGGAGTTTCGGTTCCTTATTGCGGATTGGTGGATATAGAGAAAGTTCCCGGTATTTTGGGCGGCGAAGAAACTCCGGTTACCGCCGTTTGCGTCCATGTGACCGGCACGTTTTCAGGCAGCTTAATGCTGATTTTTGAAACGGCTCAGGCATTGCAACTTGCCAGCTTGCTTTTGGGGAAAGAAAAAACTCATACCGGCGCCGCTCTTGATGAAAAAAATAAATCGGCGTTAAGAGAACTTGGGAACATTTGTTCCAGTTCCTATTTGCTGGCTTTGTCCCAGCTGATCAAGGTTCAACTGTCCGGTTCTGTTCCGGCCCTGGCCTCTGACATGCTCCAATCCGTACTGGATGAAGTTCTTGCTGATTTTGCCGCCCGTGCTAAGAAGGTTGTGGTTCTTGAGACGGAATTTGACGTCGAGAAGATAAAAATCCGGGGACATTTAATTTTTATCCCCGATCCGGAAGGCTTAAGGAAAATTCTTAAAGCGCTGGAGGTTTAGGTCCGGAGGATGGTTATGAAACTTGATATTGAGAAATTAACGGAATTCGAATTCGATGCGCTGAAAGAGGTGGCCAATATCGGCGCGGCCCATGCGGCCACAGCTTTGTCGCAGATCATCGAAAAAACGGTTTTAATTCACGTAAGCCGTGTCAATATTATTCCGGTTGAGGACATCGAAAAATTGACCGGAAATCCTCCCCGGCAGAAAGTGGTTATGGTTCATTTGAAAGTTCTGGGAGGCCTTGCGGGCGGGTTGATTCTGGTTTGGGACTGGTATCATGCGCTTAAAATGGCCGCGATACTGAGGAAAGAGCCCGTCGAATGCATCAATCAGCTTACCGAGATGGATTGTTCCGGCCTGAAAGAATCGGGAAGCATTATCATCGCAGCTTATTTAAGAGCCATCGGCGAATTGATGCATTTGGTCCTTATTCCCACGGTTCCGGAGCTGTCTTCGGGCGACATGCACGACATTTTAGACAAGGTGCTTTGTGATCTGTCGAAACGGTCTAACGTGGCTTTTTGCATGGAAACGGAGTTTATAGAATCCAACCACAAGCTGAGGGGTAGATTTTTACTCATTCCCAATGCGGAAAGCGTGGCGGCTATTTTTAGCGCGTTAGGTATCGCGGAAAAAAGCAGGAGCGGAATTTTATGAAAATCGGGCAGAAAAACGAAATTTTAAACGTGGGAATTATTGGCAGGGGAGAGCTTGCGTCACGACTGGCCCGCGGCTTGTCCCGTCTCAAGAATGTGACCGTATCCGGTATCTATGATAAAAAGGACGAGGCTCCCCGTGATTTGGAGGTTCTCATCGATGCTTCCGAAGTAAACGCCCAGCTGATTTTTCACATGATCGAAGAACTCGAGCGGCTGTTTAAGATCGAGGACTCGTTAAAACTTTCGAAAAAATATGCGCAACTGCTGGAGGAATCAAATCAAAGACTGGATGAGAAAATTCTGGAACTCGAGCTTTTCAATGAAATCGCAAAAATGTTTTCATCCTCCGCATTTGACCGGTGGAACATTACCGGCTTTCTTTTTAAGGTGATCCGGAAAAAGATCCAAGAGGATGTTCTCGCGGTATTTTTAATGGAGGGAGACCGGCCCCGTTTGATTTTTTCGGCAGGTGAAGAAATTCATCCTGAAATCAAGAAGAAGGTCCGGGCGCGCATGATTTCATTCTTGCCGCAGGATCCCGGGAAAAAGTATGATCCGGAAAATATTGCCGAAATGGAAATTCTTGAAAGAAGAAACGGCCTGTCCCGCGCTCAGGATCAAAAGAATCATTTTGACCTTGAAACTTTTTATGCCGTACCGCTCATTCTCCTCGACAAAACCATCGGTTATTTGGGCGTCATATTTTTCGAGGAGCACAAGCTGACCGAGGACGACAAAGCATTTCTGGAAATTGTAGCCGCGCAAGTAGCCCTTTTCGTCGAAAATGACCGTATCAAGCAGGCCATTGCCAGTGAACGGAACAAACTGGAATTGGCCAACAAAGAACTGGAAGCATTTTCCTATTCTGTTTCTCATGATTTGAGGGCCCCTCTGCGTCATATCAGCGGATTTGCGGAATTATTGTCGAATGCGGCTTCTGCGAATCTTAGCAAAGAAGGCGTTCATTATCTGGATACGATTCTTCAATCCGTAAACCACATGGGCATGCTCATTGACGATCTTCTGTCTTTCTCAAGAATGAACCGAGTGGAAATTAATTACAAACATGTGAATCTACGCGAACTTGTGGAGGATGTGATTAAAGAACTAGAGCCGGACATTGCGGGCCGTCACATCGATTGGAGGGTGGACACACTGCCGGAGGTGTATGCCGATCAGTCCATGCTGAGACTGGTTCTGGTCAATCTGATTTCCAACGCGGTGAAATACAGCCGGAGAAAAGAGAAAGCGGTCATCGAAGTGGGACATGACCGGGGATTTAAAGATGAAACCGTTATTTTTGTCCGGGATAACGGCGTGGGATTTGACATGCAGTACGTCGACAAACTTTTCGGCGTTTTTCAGAGATTGCACCGGGCCGAGGAATTTGAGGGGACGGGAATCGGGCTGGCGAACGTCCGGCGGATCATTTACCGGCACGGAGGCAGAACCTGGGCCGAAGGAAAACCGGATCAGGGAGCCGTGTTTTATTTTTCCCTCCCAATGCTAAAGAAAGGGGATAAACCATGAGCGACATAAAAAATATTTTATTTGCCGAGGATAATGCCAATGACATTGAACTGACGCTTGCTGCTTTGGGGGAACATAACCTTGCGAACCGGGTCACTGTGGTCCGGGACGGGGCAGAGGCCTTGGATTTTCTTTATCACCGCGGCGCCTATCAATCTAGAGAGAATGGAAACCCTTGTGTCATACTTTTGGATTTGAAAATGCCGAAAATGGACGGATTTCAAGTGCTTAAGACAATAAGAGCCGACTCTCAATTGAAAATGATCCCGGTGGTGGTTCTGACTTCATCCCGCGAAGAAAAAGATTTGGTAGAAAGCTATAAATTCGGAGTCAATGCTTATGTAGTCAAGCCCGTCAATTTTCAAAAATTTATTGATGCGGTAAAAAAACTTGGCGTTTTTTGGGCCCTCATTAATGAACCGCCACCGGGGAGTGTGAAAAAGTAGAGAAAAAAAGGTACCAGGTACCTTAGGTACCTGGTACCTTTTTTATGTTACAATCCCGCCGTTATGCCGAATCCGGATCTTTTCATCAAGCAAATGCAAATCGGACCGATGGAGAATTTCGTCTATTTCATCGGATCCAGGTCAAAAAAAGAATGCGCGGTGGTGGACTGCGCCTGGGACGCGCCGGCCATTCTAAAGGCCGCCGAAGACGAAGGCTACAAAATCACGAACGCGCTGGTGAGCCATTATCATTATGATCATACCAACGCGCTTCCCGAGCTTCTCAAAAAACTCGATATTCCGGTTTACGTCAACAAAGAAGAAGTGCCCTGGATGAAAGGATTGGCCGCGTCGAATACGCGGGCTGTTACGTCGGGCGATAAGCTCAAAATCGGCGATGTGGAAATCCGCTTCATTCATACTCCGGGACATACGCCAGGGTCGCATTGTTTTCATGTGGAGGACAATCTGGTGTCGGGCGATACGCTGTTTATCAACGCGTGCGGACGCACGGATTTGCCGGGCGGGGATCCGGCCCAGTTGTATGAGAGTCTCGGGAAATTGAAAAAACTGGATGAGAAAACCGTTCTTTATCCCGGACACAATTATGCGGCGCAGCCCACTTCAACGATTGGCGATGAAAAACATAATAACCCGTTTATGCAATTTGCGTCGCTGGACCAATTTTTGAACGTGTTCCGGAGATAATTATGTCCGAGATGATGCGGCTTGACACAAAAAAATTCTGCGAAATCCTGATTATCGGGGGAGGTCCGGCCGGAATTTCCGCGGCCGTAGAATTGCGCCGCCGCGGTATCGCAGCCGAAGACATTCTTGTGCTCGAGAAGGGCCCGCGGCACTCTTATTCGATTCAGAAGTTTTACACTGAAGGAAAACGGGTAGATACGGATTACCGCGGAGAGAAAGCGCCGTGCGAAGCTTCCATGTGCCTCCTTCCGGGCAACCGGGAATCGGCAATTACCACGATTGAATATTTCATCGATTACTACAATATCCGCGTGCTCGTAAACGAAGGCGTGGAGAAACTCACAAAAGAAGGGGATCACTTTTTCGCAATCACCGGGCAAGGAGATTATTTTTCCCGCTACGCGATCGTCTCTATCGGCATCTTGGGAAAACCGAACAAGCCGGATTATCCGCTTCCTCCCGAGCTGAAAGATCATATTCATTTTGATATCACGTCAGCGCCGATCGAAAATTGCCACGTGCTTGTGGTGGGCGGGGGAAACACGGCCGCGGAATATGTCCATTATCTGGCGAATCACAACAAGGTGGCGATGTCGTACCGGAAAAAAGAGTTCCACCGGCTGAACGAAATTAACGAAGATATTCTCAAAAAAATGGGGCATGAAGGTTCCGCGGAACTATTGTTAGAAACGAATATTAAATCAATTGAAAAGCACGACGGTAAAATCAAAGTACATTTTCAGGAAGGCATGACCCGCCAGTTCGACCGGATTGTTTATGCTATCGGAGGGTCCAGCCCCGAATCATTTTTGAAAATGTCCGGCGTTGAGTATGACAATCATCATCCAAAATTTGACCCAAATTTTGAGACCAATGTGAAGGGTTTATTCCTTGCCGGCGATTTGGTGTTCGCAAAAGGAACGATTATCAAGGCATTCAATTCGGGAAAACCGATCGCGGAAGAAATCTTTAAAAGGAAAAAACGTGACTAGTGACCAGTGACTAGTGTCTAGCAGAAACTAGTCACTGGTCACTAGCCACTAGTCACTTAAAAATCATGTTACCCATATTCATCGGCCTGGCCGTATCCAATACTATTTTATTAATGCTGACAATCGGAACCGGAATGCAGTATGTTTCCGGGAAAGTACCGTTCGGGTCGCATTTTACTGCGGGAGTATTTACCGCGCTTTTCACCTGTTTGGTTCATTCTATCGTTTTTACTTATTTCATCGGAACGGGTAAATGGATTAAGGAAGAGGTCGCGAAGGCGCGTTTAAAGGCCGAAGACTGGATTCCTCAGACCAAGCAATTCAAAATGAAAACCTCGCCTCTGGCTCTTTATTCCATAATTTTAATCCTGATCACAGCCTTTTTGGGCGCCAGTGTGCAAAATAATGCCTCGGCGGCCCTTTATTGGCTTCACAAATCCGCTGCTTATTTAACACTTGTTTTTAATATCTTTTCGTTCTACATTGAAGGCAAGGTCATCGCAGAAAACTCAAAACTGCTGGAAAAAGCCTTAAACGCCCGTCTTTAGCTGTAACCCTTTTTCCCACCTATGTTTAGATCAAGGACGATAACAGGCGATAGTTGGTATGCCCTTTGCAGTTTTGATGATTTTTCCCGTTATTGCCGCTTTGAATGTGCTAAGACCCCAAAAAGCGGATAAAAATGTATTAAATTTGCACCGACTTTACGCCGTCTTAGCAAGATCTGACGGAAGAAAATGTAGAATTAAAACCATGAAAAAACTGATAGTTTCTGTGACAGTCTTATCCATTATTTTCGCGGGGGTGCCGGGGCCGGTTATTATCGCTCAGCCTTTGCCCGCGATTTCTTCCTCGGCGTTTCTCACCTGGAAAAGTTTTATTCGGCAGGAATTGATTCCCAATGAAGCCAAATATTTTTCTACAAGAATCGGAGTAGACCCGAAATCCGGCATGCCGCTTGACCATGTCCGCATCCGTCTTGAGAATGAAATGCTCAGCGAAACCGGAAATTACACCGCCGCGTCAAAAATTTCCCTCGCAATTCCTTATCTTCTCGGAGTTATTCAGCAGAAGGAGGATTTTCAAGGAGTGATGATTTCCCCGAAAGAGGCGGAAGATTTGCTTCATAAATCACTTTTAACGATTAAGCGCTTTATGAAGGAGTATAAACATTATGGCGGATTCCTGCCCTGGATTGACATACGTCCGGACGGAAATATAGCGCCGGCAAATAACAAAGTTCCTTCGCTGGACAACGGCCAGCTTACCTGGGCTCTGGCGGCCGTTACCGGCGCGCTGGAAAAATCGCAGAATTCCAATTTGCGCGAGCTTGCGAAACTGGCCGAAGAAATCAACCGGGACAGAAATTACGCAAAATTTTACGATTCTGAAAAAGGTCTGCTGCATGGCACCGTGCAGGTAGATGAATCATCCGGCGTCTGGCACGGAGATAAAACTTATTATTTGAATGACATGTGCGAAGGCATTATGGCGATTCTTTGGGGTGTTTTGCACGGCCAGATTCCCCAATCGGCCTGGGAAAATGTCCAGATCCAAACCCGCGATTACAAAACATTAAACGGGGAAGAAGCGACCACATTTCTGGGATTCCGGGCTTCGTTTCACGAACATTGGGCGCTTGCGTATCTTCCGTTTATGGAAACTTCTCTGGCGTCTTTGTATAAAAACTATCTCTATGTTCAGGCGGATTATGCGCGCCGGAACGGTTTGCCCGGATTTGTGAGCACGGCGTATGACCCGCGCGGTGTCTACCGTCAAATGGGTATTCCGGCCATTGCCGGCCAGAAGGTGGATCGAAGCGATGTGGCGGTGGTGTTTGCTACGGCGATGAGCATGCTGATTGAACCGGAGACGGGCGCGGCCTGGCTTAAAAATCTTTACGATTTTCCGAATGTTGTTACCCGCTATGGCGCGGTAGAGTCGGTCGGTAATGACGGCTATGCGGATATTTTTACCGCGGACGGCAAAGGCCTGACGCTTTTGGCCGCTTCCGGAGGCGTTGTGGAAGAAGTGGAGCAATATCTTAAGACGCGGAATGTTCCGGGCGAGAATATCACGATGTATGACAAATTTATTCAGCTCGTGAATTCAAAATACGAGCAAATGATGAATGCCCGCGATAATATTCCCGTGGCCATTCCGTCATTGCCTGTTCCGATGCCGAGTGAGAAACAGATGACGGTTCAAATCAAAGAGCTTGTGCAGGAGGAAAGCGAGTTCAATGTGAGCGAGCATCTTCAGCCGGGACATTTACACGGGCGAAATGTTAAGTCCGTCGGGCAAAATTCGCTGGAAGACGATGTCCGGCCCGGTCAGCCGATCGGATTTGAATACGATATTCCCTTCGTCGAGAAGGAAGATCTGCTGAAATGGGCGTTCCGAGGAACTTATATTGATGAAGTTGTCGGTATCGCGGGAATGAATTATGTTTCCGTTTCCGTTCCGGCGGAAGGCGAACGGATGGTTTTTGATCTGGAGTTCAAAAGCGATGATATCTTTCTGGCTTATGTGACAATTGATACCGGCGCGGAAGGGATTTTATCCGCGGACGGCAAATGGAAAACCGTGACCACAAAACTTTCCGTGGTCCCGGACGCCAATTATAAGCCGATGAATTATATTGCCGTTGTTGTCAATGATGAGCGCTTTCTGCGCGGAAAATATACTAAAAAGCCGCCGCTTCGAGGCACCGTAATCGTTAAGGATATTCTTTTGAGTATGGATAATCCTCAGCCAAAACGCGATCGGTTTCACGGGCAGGAAATTCCGCCGGTTCCGGGCGATTATGAAGTGGTGCAATACTGGCGCCCGAGCCACGGCAATCTCTATATGAGCCGCGACCCGGACCGCCGCGTGATCCGTTTTAAAGGGGGTTACGGATGGGTCGGAGGCTATGTACCGTATGTGGACGTGCTTCCGTATAAACATGTCCGCATCAAAGTGCGCAACACGAGCGGCAATTACAATAACGGTTTTTTCCTTGAGCTGAAGCACAACAAAATACATTTGCTCGGCAAGAAAATCTGGATTCAGCTTAAAGGGTTTCACGATTGGCATACCGTCCGCATCCGCATTCCCCAGAATGTGGAGCAGGTGTTCAATTATCTGGCGATTTCCGACCCACAGAACGATTTCGAGCTCAGCTCTATCGTTTTCGAATACGAGTAAAAAAAAGGGCCAGTTGCTCTTTTCAAAAAAGACTCTGGCCCTTTTGAATTTGACATAATGTATTATAAATGATACATTTTGATATCATGATTCCTCTCGGAAGAAGTATTTATCTGTGGCGTGTTGACCGGAAACTGACTCAGGAGGAGTTGGCTCGTCGGGCCGGAATTTCCCGTCCCAATCTTTCCGTTATTGAGCAGGGCGGGAAGGACATTACGGTTGCGACGCTGCTTCGTTTAGCGAAGGCATTAAACGTCAATCCGGGAGTTGTTGTCGACGGAATTCTGCCGCATGCTGTTTCCGGAAACAGGTTTTCCCGTGAAAGTCTTGACCATATTTCCCGCTGGATTTTAGGTGAGAGTGTCCGGCTAAAGACAGTAGAGCGGGAATTTGCCGAACTTCTTAAGCCTTTAATAGAGCGAAAAATTGCCTTAAGCAGGGGACGGCTGAGCTCTTTTCCCAGGACGGCCCGGAAAGAAAAACGAAATTGGCTGCTGCTTCGGGCGAATTATCATGCGGATGATTTAAAGAATATTATCACCAGAGTGAGCGAAGCATTGTGACGAAAAAAGAAATCATTCATTATTTTAAGGAACTTTCCATTCTGTTCCCGTATCCGGCTCGGGTAATTCTTACAGGTGCTGTTGCCGGTTCGATTTACGGCGGGGTCCGCGCTACAATGGATATTGATTTTTCGCTGGAATTTAAAACACATTTAGAATCCGTGAAACGGAAATTATGGGAAGAATTTCGGCGAGCGACGGAAAGAGTGCATGACAGAACAAAAATAAGCGCGCAATACGCCGAAGATATTGACCGCTGGTCATCAATTACTTATCTCGATTATAAAAATCACACGAAAACTTTCCGGAAATTCGGAACAATTGAAGTAAAAATTCTTGATCCGGCTTATTGGGCGATTGGAAAATTTGCGCGCTTTCTTCTTCAAGATGAAAGAGATTTGGTTCAGGTATTAAAAAAAACAAAAACAAACTGGAAGTTGCTTTGCCGTATATTGGGGCAGGCATTGCGCAAAAGTCCAAAATCCACCGTGTGTTTTCAATTCCGTAATCAGGTGGAGAACTTTTTAAAAATTCATGGCAGGGAAATATGGGGCAAGGAATTTTCGGTAGAAAGTGCTGTTCATCTATTCCGCCAATCTGCAGGAATTAGACAAAATTTACCATAATCGGAACGCTCGAAAATTAGAGGCTTCGCCGGCTTTACTTCTTCCCATTTTTACCTCATTGGCAATTTTCCAGATCACCTGTTAATCTTGTTTTTATAAGAAAATGGAGTTTCCCTTCCAGTTTAAAAGGGAACAAGGAGGTTCAAAAACATGGCTAAAATCATTCAGGAACTGTACTTCTCGACCCGCAACAAACCGGGAGAGCTTTTCAAGGTGGCCCAGGCCTTTAAGAAGGCCAAAATCAACATTCTCGACATGTGCTCCTGCGAACAGGGGAAAAAGCGCTGCGAGGTGTGCATCAACACAAATAACAATATCAAAGCGCGGAACGTTCTCCGTCAGCTGGGATTCAGGCCGCATGTCAAACAGGCGGTCGTTTTTAACCTGTCCAATAGACCCGGACGCCTGGCGCCGGTTCTTCAGAAGCTGGCAAAACGCCGCATTAACATCAAAGAGTGTGAATTCACTTCGGCGGGAAACCGTGTGGAAGTGCTGCTGAACACGAACAAGAATAAAAGAGTGGCGAGAATACTCTAAAAACGGTTCGTAGTAGCGACTTTAGTCGCTTAAAACAGCGGCTGAAGCCGCTACTACAAACATTCCTATTTTTTTACCCATTTCCCCGATTCCGTCTGAATCATCTGGCCGGGCTTGGCTTTTTGGCGCTGAGTTTCGGCAAATACGCGCCGGACCGTATGAATTTCCGTTTCAGGCAGGTCATTCTGCTGGACGATCGCATTATAAATTAAATTCCTGTCTTTATTTTCCGCCCTCACGATCGGCTCGGCAGCAGGGTCTCCGGCAAGATTCATTACCAGTCCATCGCGGCCTTCGCCGATTTTCTCTTCGTTTTTAAACTGTTCCAGAATGCTGAACCGGTCCCGGCGGCCGTCTAAGGCCTGCTGAATGCCGGGGGTGATCGTCTGTAAATCATATTCGCCGGCAAAGCAATTCGATGCGGCAAAAAGGGAAAGCATCAGGACGGAAATAATTTTTTTCATGACTTTGCTCCTTCAGATTCACTCGACTTGGTTTTTAACTCATCGGTTTCGCCGGCCACGTAATCTTCGATGTTGGCCGCAGTTTCTTTCAAATTGCGGATATCGACTACGACATGGGCTTTGATGGTGATGGGGCGGTTCGGGTCGCCTACGGCTTTGACGGTGCAGCCGGAGAACCAGAGAACAGAGGACAGAAAACAGAACACAGATAAAATTATTAAATTTTTTTTCCGGCTTCTGACTTCTGATTTCTGATTTCTAATTTTCATTTTAGCTTCCCATCATCTGCATCAGGTTTGACACAGCGCGGAACGTATCCGCATCTTCAAAATTGATTTCCAGCTCGATATCCAGCCGCACATTCATGGTTTTGCTTTCGAAGATAAATTTTCCCGAAAACGATTTGTCGGAAACATTTTTCAAGGTCAGGCGCGCATCTTCGTAAGGCACAGTGCTTTTGGCCTGAATCAGCTTGCTGATACGTTCCTTATCGGCATTAGACGGCAGATAATCCACAAAAATTCGAAAGAGTTCGGCATTCATTTCACCGCCTCGGGGACTTTCGAGGTTGATTTCCACCAGGGACAGGCGGTTTTCTAGAATTTCAACCTTGAAGGCACCCTGAAATGTTCCTTTGGCATTCTGAAATTGCTTTCCGGCAAAATCAGCGATCTGCGTCATATCTGCGTTTTCCAGATTGCCTGTCACGGAGAGCTTTTTGATTTTTGGTTCGAATTGAATTTCAGAATGGAGATGGCCTTTTAAAAAATGCGCTGCTACGGGTTTGAGAATTAAGGGATCCAGAGAAGTGATAATGGCAGAAATTTCTTTCAGGTCGTACTTTTTCTGAAGGGTGATTCTTTCGGCGCTGACGGATCCAAAACCTGCGGGCACGGCCTGTTTCGGTTTTGATCCGAGAATCACCGAAAAATTTTTGACGGAAAGGTCCCTCGTTTTGATCGTCACGTTTTCGGCAAAAAAAACGGGAGTCTCAAAGATGTTCACGGGGGAGGCTTCAAAGCCGGTGTTTTCTGCCCAAATTTGTGTTTTTTCTCCGTTTACAATCACATTCATTTTCAGTCCGGAAATATCGATGCCTTGGAAAGGATTGGTTCGCGCTTTTTCCACTTTGAACAGGGGAAGTTTTACCGGTGACCGGCTGGCTGACCATGCGGATTTGACCATCCACTCGAAACCGGCGGCAGTGTTGAAAAGGAAATAAAACGATCCGCCGACAAATAAAATGATTGAGACGAGAACAATCAATCCGATTGCGATGAACGTCCGCAAGGGGTCAGACCCCTTTGTTGAAGGGGTCAGACCCCTTGGGTTTATAGGTGAGCGTGTTAAAGGGGCCTTCCCAAAGCGTGATTTCGGCGAGGCGGCCTTTTCCTCCGAGAAGTTCCGGGCGGTTGAGGCTGTCATAAAACCACTTCGCGATATTTTCGGAAGTCGGATTGATTTTGTCGAAAGGCGGAATATTATTGATGTAATTATGGTCGAATTTCGACGAAAGTTCATGAAGCGCTTTTTCGACTTTCACGAAGTCTACGCTGATGTCTTCGTGATCCAGTTTTGACGATTCGATGCGCGCCTCGACGCGCCAGCTGTGCCCGTGAATCGGTTCGGGCTGTCCGTAGTATTCCCGCAAGTTATGCGCGGCCTCAAAACGGGACTCTACTTTAATGATGTAGGTAGCGGAGCTATTCATGAAGAGGTATTATATTGAGTTATGGGTCGAACGCAATTACTCAAAACAATCGAACAGGCATATTTCGGCCGGCTGTCTTTTGACAATTGGCGCGATGCGTTTGGTGCATGGAATCTGGAATTGATGGCGCCGGGAGGGGCCGTTCAATTTGGAAAATTCAGGGAATATTTCCGCTGGCCGGATCAAATCCGTACGGAGTTTGATTTCAAAGACGGGAATATCATCAATTTATTCGACGGCGAGAAGGCCTGGGACGGTACCGGAAAGCCGATTGATTTCGACCGTTTTGCTCTCGGGATTCGTCTGAGGCACCTCATCCACGATTTGGTGATTGGAAAAACAAAAGTTGTCGAATGCGAAGAGTCTTTGGGGCGGTTTAAATTAAATTATGGTTCCGAAGATCAGCCATCGGTTACTTTCGATTCCAAAACGGGGTTTCTTCTGAAATATGAAGGCCCGTCTCGTGCGATGGGGCGTCCCAATATTTCCACATTTGAATGGTCGAACTATTCGGTTCGCGAAGGTGTGCCTGTTCCCGGAAAACAAAATATGCTGCTGAACGGAATGATGTTTCAACGGCGCGAGCTTATAACTTTCAAAATGAACCCGAATCATGTGATCGTAAGCGCCGCGATCATTATGAAAAATAATTCTGTTCTGCTCACGCGCCGGAAAGCAGCGGATCATTTGGGCGGGCTCTGGGAGTTTCCGGGAGGTAAAATTCATGACGGAGAAAATCTTGAGGCTTGCCTCCGGCGCGAACTAAAAGAAGAGCTTGGCGTCGAAGCCAAAATAAACAGCCTCTTTTTTTCGACCGTGCATGACTATCCGGAAAGAACGGTGGGCTTGCATTTTTATCTGTGCGATATCGAGTCCGGCAATCCGGCGCCGCATGAAGCGGAAGAAATGGCGTGGGTGAGGCTGGCGGATCTTGAGCAATATGAATTGCCTCCCGCGGATAAGGAATTAGTGGCAAAATTACAAGGGGGAGTAAAATAGGAAAGGAGAAAGTCATGGTTACCGTTGATTTAAGTATTTTTCCTGTCGGCAAAGGTGAACATCTGGGCAAGTTTGTCGCCAAAGCATTAGACGTTATCGATAAAAGCAGGATTAAATACCAGCTGGGTCCCATGGGCACAACAATTGAAGGATCCTGGGAGGATGTTTTCCGGGTGGTGAAAAAATGTTTTGAGGCGCTTCGAACATCAAGTCCGCGTGTTTACGGTACTTTGAAGGTAGATTATAAGTTTGCATCCAAAGAGACAGATGAGATAAAAAAGAAAGTCTCGAGCGTCCAAAAAGCATTAGGGCGGAAACTGGTTACGGCAAGGTAAGCGGCTAAGTTAAATTCTTTCCGATAGTTACGCTTCTGGGGTTTTACTCCAAATTTACCTTGAAATTTGCCCCCAATTTTAGTAATTTCTCTTAATTCTATACCCTGTTTCCTTGCTTATGTAGCCGGAGGAGTGCAAAGCATTGCCATTTCATTTTGTTGACCGGATCACTTCAGTTAGCCGAAACCGCTCAATATCCGCATTGCGTTATTTGAGTTCTACGGAAAAGTATCTTAAAGACCACTTTCCCAAATTTCCCGTTATGCCCGGAGTGCTTATTCTGGAATCCGCCGTCCAGGCGGCCTCCTGGCTGCTCCGGTATAGCGAGGGGTTTGAGCCGTGTTATCTTGGGCTTACGGAAGTTTCAAATGTGAAGTACGGACAATTTATTAAACCGGGAGACACGCTGGAAATCAAAGCCGACATGCTTTCCTCGAGCGGCGAATTCAGCGAATTTCAGGCCCGGGCTTCTTCCAACGGCAAAGCGGCTTTACGAGTGAGATTCCGTCTGAAAAAGCGGGCGCTTAAAGACAGTAATGAAAGTTGGGGCAAAAACGAGAGCGAACTGAAAGAAATTTACCGTAAGCGTTTCGATCTTATTTCAAAAGAAGCAGTTCTTGCTTAGAACGGAAGAAAGGTATGCAAAGCGTGGCTGATCTAAAAGTGAGCACAAACGGCCGTAAGCGGCTTGACGGCAAAGTGGCAATCATTTCCGGAGGTTCGCGCGGAATCGGGGATGCGATAGTCCGTAAATTTGCTGCCGAAGGTGCAACAGTTGTTTTCACGTATAACAAGAACAAGGAATCCGCGGAAAAAACCGTGAAAGAATTGCGCGGATTGAATGCGCAGGTAGAATGCCTGCCCTGCAGTATTCAGGACTCTAAAAGTGTTCAGGATGTTATCGACAAGACCATTGAAAAATTCGGCCGAGTCGATATTCTGGTCAACAATGCCGGCATTATCCGGGACGGGCTTTTCCTTACGATGGACGAGAGCGCCTGGAAGGATGTGATCGACACAAATGTCGGGGGTACATTTCTTTTTTCAAAAGCAGTCTGCGAGCATATGGTGTTCCAGAAAAAAGGCCGTATCATTAACATGTCGTCGGTGGTGAGCAAGATCGGGAGCGTGGGGCAGGCCAATTATGTGGCGTCAAAAGGAGCCATTAATGCTTTCACCAAAGCGCTTGCCGCTGAGCTCGCTTCCAAAGGGGTCACCGTCAATGCCGTGGCTCCGGGCCTTGTGGCTACCGAGATGATCGAAAATGTAAAAGGATTGGCCGGAGATTTGACGAAACGCATCCCTTGCGGACGCTTCGCCGATCCGGAGGAAGTCGCTTCATTAATTGCTTTTTTAGCGTCGGATGACGCGGGGTATATTACAGGCCAGGTGATCCTGATTGACGGGGGATTAAGCCTGCAGTCCCGCAGATAAAATTGACTTAATTTTTGGCGGTTTCTCGGCTATACTAGCGGGATATTCGGCTTCATTTCGTTCATCGATAAAAAGGAGGCTCTTCGCGTGGAAAAGACGAAAGATCAAATCTTCCAGGGAGTACGTGAGTGTTTGGTGAATGCCCTCGGCGTCAGTGAAAATCAGGTTTCTCTTGATTCATCCCTGGTCAAGGATTTAGGGGCTGAATCCATCGATTTTCTGGACGTCGTGTTCCGCCTTGAAAAAACGTTCGGCATTAAAATACCCCGCGGCGATTTGTTCCCCGAGAACTTGCTGACTAACCCGGCGTTTGTGAAGGACGGGAAAATCACCCCCGCGGGTTTGACAGAGCTTAAGCGAAAACTGTCCCATGTTGATTTCACGCAATTTGAGGAAAATCCGCTGGTAAGCCGGTTATCAGACATCTTTACCGTCAAGATGATCGTTGATTATTTATTCGAAAAAACGTCCGTCAAAGCAAAGGCGTAAGTTTATTGTTTCAAGATAAAAAGTTTCCTCGCAGGTTTCCGCCAGTTTATTTCGAAAAATGACTAATTCTCTTGCCTTACCCCGCGGAGTTGGCGTTGATGTCGTAGCTATTTCGAGGACAGATGATTTTTACCGGAAGCACCGCGATAGTCTCAGAAAAATTTTGAATGACCCCGAATTAAAACAGGTGGAAGACTCGGGAAGCCCCGCGCGGATGCTCGCCTATTTTTTTTCGGCCAAAGAAGCGGTGTTTAAAAGCCTCGATCAGAATTGGCTCGGTGTCGAAGGATTCCGGATGATCGAAATCGGCCTTCCGTCAGAGCACGAAATGTTCGGCGCGGCGAAATTATCGGGAGTGATGAAGGAAAAAGCGGCCGGCCGGATTCATGAATGGCGGGTCCAGTTTTTAGAAACGGACGATTTTGTAATTTCGCAGGCAATCGCGTTTTAAAGCACGGAATGCGAAACTCGAAATCCGAAATAAAAAACAAATTCAAAATTCAAATATTTAGGATTTTGAATTTAGGGGTTTTTATTTGTTTCGGATTTCGGATTTAGAGTTTCGGATTTAAGGAGTAAGGTATGCGCTGGTTATTGCTGGATTCAATTAACTCTATCGACATTGAAAAGGGCCGCTCTCAGGCGAAAAGGGCCATTACGCGCGCGGAGGATTTTTTTGACGATTACTTCAATTTCTACCCCGTGCTTCCGCAGACACTCATGATTGAAATGATCGCCCAGGCCGGGGGCGTTCTTGTGGGCGCGAGCCTGAGTTTTTCAAAGGAAATCATTCTCGGAAAAATTGATTGGGCCCGATTTCATGCTGAAGTGATGCCTCCTTCTATTCTCACTATTGATGCTTGGATCACGGATAAGGGAGACGATGGAACCCGCATTGAAGGAAAGATCACGAATGACGGCGGGGTAACAGTCTGTGAGGCAAGCATTCTTCTGGGGCATTTGGATAAGTTGGAAACCAATGGTTTCTTGCCGTCAGGGCAATCCGTGGTGTTCAGCGAAGATTTCATGAATTCCTACAAAATCAAGGATGTGCTCGGAGCTTCTGTTTCATGAGGAAACGCAGGGTTGTCATAACGGGTTTGGGAGCAGTTTCCTGTCTTGGAATTGGAGCGGATCCTCTTTGGAAGGCCGCGCTGGAATCCAGAAGCGGCATCGGGCCGATTCAATCATTTGCTTGCGACGGCTTTCCGGTTCAACAAGGCGGAGAGATTCATGATTTTAATCCCCGCGATTTTGTCGAAAACCGCAAATCCCTCAAAGTGATGTCCCGCGATATTCAGCTTGCCTGTGCGGCGAGTACGCTTGCGTTTCAGGACGCTCAAATCGTACCGGAACAGTTAAATCCCGAACGCGCCGGTGTTTCGATGGGTGCCGGCCTTCTCGACAATGAAATCGATGAAATCGCCGCTTGTATCCGCAATTCCCTGGATGATACCGGTAATTTTCAGATGACAAAATTCGGTGCGGAAGGAATGCGCACGCTGTTTCCGCTCTGGATGCTCAAGTATCTTCCGAATATGCCTGCCTGCCACATCTCAATCATGTATAACCTACAGGGTCCGTCGAACACGATTACGACCGCCTGCGCGGCGGCGATGCAGGCCTTGGGCGAGGCCTTCCGCATCATCGAGCGGGATGACGCTGATTTGATGGTGGCCGGAGGAGCGGAAAGCCGCATGAATCCGTTTGGTTTGACACGGTATTATATTTTCAAAACGCTTGTTAACGGCAACAGCGTTGACCGCCAGGCGTCTTACCGGCCTTTTGACAAGCGCCGCGCCGGATTCGTGTTGGGTGAAGGCGCGGGAGTCCTGATTTTAGAGGAGCTGGAGCATGCGCTCAAGCGGAAGGCGAAAATTTACGCGGAAGTGATCGGATACGGCTCCAGCGCGGATTATAACTATCTGCCTGAATCGCTGGAGGACAGCACCGGCCGCGAGATTTCGATGGATATGGCAATTCGTGATGCGGGGATTTCCAAGGATAAGACACAATTGATTCACGCGCACGGAAGCGGCATTCCCAAAGATGATTTGCTCGAGGCCCGCGCCATTCATAAAGTATTCGGCGATGATTTGGCTTCCCGGATTCCCGTTGTTGCTACCAAGCCTTATGTCGGTTATACCGGTTTTGCATCCGGTGCATTGCAGATGATTCTTTCCGCAAAAATAATCGCAGATCAGAAAATTCCCGCCACGCTGAATTATGGTGAGGACGATCCCGCAATCGGTCTGAAAGTGGTCAGTAAGCCCGTCGAGAATGCCCCGGTGAATGTGATTCTAACCAATGCTTTTGGAATCAGCGGACAGAACGCTTCGGCAGTCATCAAAAGATGGGACGGCAAATAATGGAACGCCGCGTGGTTGTCACGGGCGTCGGCATTGTTTCTCCCCTCGGAAATAATGTGCTCGATACCTGGAATAACATGATGAAGGGCCTTTCGGGCGTCGGTTACATCAGCCTTTTTGAAGCCGCTACTTTTCCTACCAAAATTGCCGGTGAAGTAAAAAAATTCGATTTTAAGCCTTGGGTGGAGCGGGATCCGATTGTGGCGCATGTCGGACGCAACACGCAGTTTGCCATTTATGCGGCCGGTGAGGCCTATCAGGACGCCCGGCTGGACCGGCTGGAATACGATCCAAAGCGCATGGGGATTTATTTTGCGGCCGGCGACGGCGGTGCGGATCTTAAGAATTTCATTAAATCGCTTTGCGTTGCCTGGGGAACAAACGGGGAAGTAATCGACAAAAAAGTTTTCTTGAAAAACAGCCCGGCAATTTATAACCGGTATGCCGAGCTGGAGCAGGAACCCTGTATGACGCTCACGCATCTTTCTAGGCTTTTCCGCGCCCGAGGTCCCGTGTCAAACTGTTTGACGGCCTGTGCCGCTTCAAGCCAGGCCATCGGCGAGGCGTTTGAAATGATACGCCGCGGAGACGTTGACATCATGCTTACCGGAGGCGCGCATTCCATGATCCATCCGTTCGGCGTGGCGGGCTTTAACCTGCTTACGGCGCTTACCACTAAAAACGAAGACCCTACCCGCGCAAGCCGGCCGTTTGATTTTAAGCGCGACGGATTTGTGCTGGCGGAAGGATCCGGCGTGCTGATTTTGGAAGAAATGGAATTTGCTAAAAAGCGCGGCGCGAAAATTTACGGGGAAGTGACTGGATACGGTTCTACGGCGGATGCGTACCGGCTTACGGACAGCCATCCGGAAGGACGAGGCGCGATTAAGGCCATGGAACTTGCGCTGAAGAGCGCAAAGATCAAACCGGAGGACGTGGGTTACATCAATGCGCACGGAACTTCTACCGTAGTCAATGACATGGTGGAAACTTTAGCCATCAAAAAAGTTTTTGGAGATTATGCTTACAAAGTGCCCGTAAGTTCGATAAAATCGATGTTGGGTCATTTGATCGCGGCGGCCGGAGCCGTTGAGCTGATCACATCGCTTCTTGTCATCGAAAAGGGCATGATTCCTCCGACGATCAATTTTGAGGAAAAAGATCCTGATTGTGATTTGGATTATGTTCCCAATAAAGCCCGGGAAAGCAAAGTAGATACCGTGCTTTCTAACTCTTTCGGATTCGGCGGCCAAAACATCACATTATTAGTCAGAAAGTTCGAATAGACGTGGTATTGACCATTATTATCTGCTTCTTGCTGCTTGTTTTTATTGCTGTGGTTTCCGTCATCGGCTATTACTTCCTTAAATATGTGCGCATTATCTCGGACAATCTCCTGAATATCCCTTATCCCCTGGACCATCCGCAGACCAATACGATTATCAGCCAGGACGTGGAATTCACTTCCTATGACGGAACCGTGCTCAAGGGGAAATTCATCTCAGCGCCGAATGGTTCGAAGAAAACGGTGATTTTCTGCCATGAATTCGGATCCGACCAGAATTCGTGGATTAAGTATCTTTCCAGCCTTCCGGCCAAAGGGTTTAACGTATTCACGTTTGACTTCCGGAAGGGCAAGGAAATCAACGGGTTTCACCGCAATGGATTCAGCCCCAAACAATGGCCCACGCGCCGCGAGCTCCGGGATCTTTTCGCCGCGATTGAATATCTTTCTAAACGGAGCGACGTCGATTCGAATAATCTCGGCGTGTTCGGCGTCTCTAAAGGCGGAGGCCTTGCGATTTGCGCGGCGGCGCGGTCACGGCGCATTAAAGCGGTGATTACCGACGGCGCTTGTCCCGTGTCGGAAACGATTAAGGATTACATCAAGAAATGGGCTTCTATTTATATCGAAAGCGAGTTTGTGGTGCGTCATCTTCCCGAATTCATCGTCGGATTCCTGAGCTATTGGAGCATACGGGTTTCATCCGTGAAACTGCATTCCCGGATTCTTTCCATTGAAAATGACGTAAAAAATCTCCGCCAGCCGATCTTTCTGATTCATGGCGGAGGCGATTTGTATATCCGCCCCGATCATGCCCGTTATCTTTATGACCGCACGCATTCAGAAAAAGAGCTTTGGATTGTTCCCGGCGCCGCTCACAACGATGCCGTGATTTCGGAGCCTCTCTTGTATCAAAACAGGGTTTTGGATTTTATAAGGAAAAATTTGGGGAATTAGACGTTCCATGATGTTGATCCGCTTATTTTCGCTTGCCTTGATGTTCGTTCTGGCCTTTCCGCTTAATTTGCACGCTCAGGTTCCGGGCGCTTCCGGCGGGGACGCTCCTACCAGCGAAGAGCTGTTTCAAATTTTTGAAAATTTCCGCGCTTCTTACGAAAAAGTCGAGGACTATACCGCGAAACTTCACAAAGAAGAGCGTAATGAGAACGGTAAATGGCATAAGGAAATTATCGATTTCAAATTTAAGAAGCCGTTTGCGCTCCGGATGAAATGGCTTCAGGGGTCCGACCGGGAAGCCGCTTTTGTTGAAGGGAAGTATAATAATAAAATTGCCGTGAGGCCCGGCGGCTTGATCGGTATTATCATTCCGAAAGTGCATTTGGACCCTGACAGCAACATGGCCAAAGACGATGCAGGGCATACCATACGCGAAGCCGGTCTCGGATATATGATGGAAGAGATCGTTAAGGTGACGGAAGATGCCCACGGCAAGGGAGATCTGGGTCTGAAGCTTCTAAACACCGAGAAAAAAAACGGCGGCAGCGGCAATATTCTGAAAGTGGAAAGAACTTTGCCGGGCGGCAAAGGCTACAAAACGGAAAAGCTGATTATTTATGTGGATGAAGAACTGGGTTTGCCCGTCGGTGTCGAGCGGTACGATGCCAAAGGCAAGGTTTTCGGCAAATATTATTACCGCGATTTAAAAGTCAATCAGGGTTTGAAAGACTCGGTGTTTAAGTTATAAGAATGCCTTCCTTCCGGCTTATTTGTTTTGATCTCGACGGCACACTCATTGATTCCCGGAAAGACATCTCTGATTCAATCAACCGCATGCTTCATGAATTGGGGCTCGGACAAAGGAAAGAGTCCGAGATCGCCGCTTTTGTGGGCAACGGCATGGCCAATTTGATCCGGCAAAGTTTGGGTGATCGCCATGAAGTTTATTTCGACCGGGCCGTCAAGATGTTCAGAAAAGACTATGACGTTCATTGTCTCGATGCGACGCGGTTGTATTCCGGAGTGGGGGATGCACTGCGTCGCATTCCGGGACATAAAACCGTGATCACGAATAAACCTCTCGGTTATTCCGAAAAAATCTTAAAAGGCCTCGAAATCCGCGATTTATTTGAAGAAGTGCTGGGCGGGGATATGCATTTTCCGAAAAAGCCGGCTCCGGATTCCGTGTTGCATCTTGCCGGAAAACACAATGTTCCCGCGAAGGAAATCCTTTTTGTGGGCGACAGCCTTCTGGATATTCACACGGGAAAGAATGCCGGCGCGAAAACCTGCGCCGTGACGTATGGATTCGGAAAAAAGGCCGAGCTGGTGTCAGCCCGGCCTGATTTCGTTATTGATAAGTTTGAAGATTTGTTGGAAATTATTCGTAGTAGCGACTTCAGTCGCTAGAGACAGCGAATAAATTCGCCACTACGAGCTGGTTCGTAGTAGCGACTTCAGTCGCTAGAGACAGCGATTAAATTTGCTGCTACAAACGATTAAGAACAGCCGCTAGTTCCGCCGCAATTCAGGCATTTATAGCACGCCGCAGAGCGAACCATCATCGATCCGCAATCCGGGCAGGGAGGCGCGTCCAGCTGAGCCTGAAAGCTCACGTCTTTCGCGTCACCGCCGTCCACAACCGCAATCGCCGCTACCGCAGAAGCTTTTGCTTCAATCACCTGCGCATGACCGTTTCCATTTCCGTTGCCGAGAAGAGAGCCTCCGTCCTGAGGCGCATCGGCTTTCGGCAGAAACTTCAGGGTCAGCCAGCGGAAGAGGTAATCCATAATCGACTTGGCGAAACGGATATCCGCGTTGGAGGTGATTCCTGACGGCTCGAAACGCACGTTGGTGAATTTATCCACGAGCGCTTTGAGCGGAACGCCGTATTGAAGGGCGAGCGAAATCGACGTCGCGAAAGAATCCATCAGTCCGGAGACTGCGGAACCTTCCTTCGCCATGACGCAGAAAATCTCACCCGGCAAACCGTCTTCATACATACCGACGGTGATATAGCCCTCATGACCGGCGATGGAGAATTTGTGCGTGATGCTCTTTCTTTCATCGGGCAGTTTGCGGCGAACCGGACGGGCTTCCACTTTTGCGCCTTTTTCGCTCTTTTCATCCGATTTTAGGCCGGTGTTCAGCGGCTGGGTGCGCTTGCATCCGTCGCGGTAAACGGCCACAGCCTTGATGCCGAGCTTCCATGATTCAATGTAAGCCTGGATGATGTCTTCCACCGTGGCTTCATTCGGCAGATTGACCGTCTTTGAAATCGCACCCGAAAGGAAAGGCTGAGCGGCGGACATCATCTTGATATGCGCCATATAATGAATGCTCCGTTTTCCCTTCATTGGTTTGAACGCGCAGTCGAACACGGGAAGATGTTCGTCTTTAAGACCGGGAGCGCCTTCAATCGTGTCATTTTCGTCAATGTATTTGGCGATATCCTTGATTTCTTCATCGGAATATCCCAATTTCTTAAGTCCCAGCGGAACCGTATTGTTCACGATTTTGATGAGTCCGCCGCCAACCAGCTTCTTATATTTCACGAGGGCGATATCGGGCTCAACGCCGGTGGTGTCGCAGTCCATCATGAAACCGATGGTTCCTGTGGGCGCGAGCACGGTGACCTGGGAATTGCGGTATCCGTAATCAATGCCGCGAGTGTAGGCGTCATTCCATACTTCCTGGCATTTCTGAATGAGGTAGGGAGGAACGCGGTGCGGATTGATTTTGGAAAGGTAAGAACGGTGTTTCTGAATTACGTTCAGCATCGGCTCGCGGTTTACGGCGTAGCCTTTGAACGGTCCGATATGCTCAGCAATGATAGCCGACTGTTTATAGGCCTGTCCGTGCATGAGAGCGGTGATGGCTCCGGCAAAATCACGGCCTTCGTCGGAATCATATGGAAGTCCGCGGCTCATGAGGAGCGCGCCGAGATTCGCGTATCCGAGCCCGAGCGGGCGATAGTCGAAGCTGTTCTGCTCAATCGACTTAGTCGGATAGCTGGCGTTATCCACGATAATTTCCATCGCCGTAATCGTCACCGTGACCGCATGAATGAAGGCTTCCACGTCGAATTCGTCATTCGGAGTGCGGAATTTCATGAGGTTCAGGGAGGCGAGATTGCAGGCCGTGTCATCGAGGAACATATATTCGGAACAGTTGTGAACCACCAGTCCGTTCGCAACGAAATGCGAAGTGCGGGGTTCGGTTAAGTCAAAGACATCCTCTTCTCCGAGATAAACAAGTGATTCCACAGGATCAATCATTTGATCCTGATAGACGGATACTTGACGGTTGAGAACTTCCAACTGCTCAGCTTTTGGAGATTGCGGCATAAAGCCGATTTCCCGCTGAAAGGTGATTCGTGAAGAACGCGAAATTCTCAGCGAATGGACTTGTTCCACCGGATATTCTTTAACGCCTCCTTTGCCGTCCGGAAGAAGGGAAAGAAGCGCGCCCGCCCGCCGGTTTTCATAGATTTTGGCTTTAATGCCAAAGCCGAGAAGCAGAAGTTGCACCTGTTCGAGAAGCTCAAGCGAGGTGGAATCCAATGCGATGTACTGGCTCTTCTCGCCATAATTAGCCACGGTTCCGTCGGTGGTGAAAAGCCCTTTCAACATCGCGGCCTGGCTTGCTTTAGTGAGTGAAAAGATCTGATCCGTGAAGCGCTTCTTTGTGGAACCCTGATCGAGCACCGCGTATTCCTGAGCCACTTCGAGAATCTCGGGGGCACAGGTTGCTACTCGAGCGGAAGTTTGAGTTTCGGTGACAGAGCCGAATCGATTTGGTTTTATCCGGTTGATAACCGATTGAGCCTGCTCCAGAACTGCTCGTTCCCGGTCTCGGTTCATGTTAATCATGAGATATCCCTGCTGGTTGACGCAGCCATCCCCGACGGCAAGTCCGATCAATTCGGCAAGATCCAGCGGAAGGGCTTCGTCGCCGAAGGCAACACCGCCCAAGATTACGTGATCATCTTTGACGAGTTCACAAGCCGGGACATCCCCGCGATTGGCCGTAAGCACGCGATGGTCAGCCGTGAGTTTGAGCGTGTATCCGGAACGGGTTTTAAGTTTATATACCGGTTTATGACCCGTTTGAAAAATCTGGCTGACTGGGCGAGCCTGACCATCTCCTGCGATTACCTGAATTTCTTGACCTACCAGAGAAGCAATGCGGCGATAGCCCTTAGAGGTTGAGACAAGCGCATCTCCGGTCACACATGGATTCGACGCGTTGATGCGTGCGGTGTTGGCGCAGGTGTGCCATGCGTTAATCGTGGTATCGAACTGCATGCCCGGGTCGCCGCAAATCCAGGCCGCGTCGCCGATTTTTTTCATCAGGTCGCGGGCCTTGTAAGTGCGCGCCGCTTCACCGGTGGTCACTTTGCGGGTATTCCATTCCTTATCTTCGAGGACGGCCCACATGAAATCGTCGGTAACGCGCACCGAGTTGTTGGAATTCTGGAAGAAAATCGAATTATAGGCTTCGCCGTTGAACGATCCGTCATAGCCGGCATCGATCAGGGCCCAGGCCTTCTGTTCTTCGTGTGCCTTACAATTAATGAATTCTTCCACATCGGGGTGATCAATATTGAGAATCACCATTTTCGCGGCGCGGCGTGTTTTCCCGCCGGATTTAATGACGCCGGCAAAAGCGTCGAAGCCGCGCATGAAGGAAACGGGTCCGGAAGCGATGCCTCCGCCCTGAAGGCCTTCTGCGGAAGAACGGATGGTGGAAAGGTTGGTTCCCGTTCCCGATCCGCCTTTGAACAGCATGCCTTCCGTTTTCGCAAGATCAAGAATAGAACTCATGCTGTCTTTGACGGAATTAATGAAGCAGGCCGAGCACTGAGGTTTTTTCTCAACGCCGCAGTTGAACCAAACGGGGCTGTTGAAGGAAACATGCTGATTAACGAGAAGGTGGGTGAGTTCCCATTCAAAAATTTCTGCATCCGCCTCGGTTTCGAAATAGTGCTGCGTGAGTCCCCAGTTGGCAATGGTGCAGGCGACGCGGGCAATTAACTGTTTGACACTCGATTCACGTTCGGGAGTTCCAAGAGTTCCACGGAAATATTTGGAGGTAACAATGTTGGTGGCCGTCATGGACCACGTTTTCGGCACTTCTATGTTCTTTTGTTCAAATATCACTTCGCCTTTCTCATTAGTAATAGCGGCGGTGCGCATTTCCCATTCGATTTCATCGTAAGGGTGAACACCTTTCTTAGTGTTGCGGCGGGTAATATTTTTCAATCCTTTGCGGGCTGCAATTTCCTCTGAAGTGACATGGGATGGAATGTCTGACATCCATTTCTTCTCTACCTGCGCCACCGTGCTGCCTCCGTTTGAGTTCTGCTGATTTGACATTTGAACCCCCCTTTCCGTGGATGGGTTTTTAAAATTGATAAAGTGATAATGAAAAACTTTATAAAATCTGTAAAGTGTCCAGAGACAAAAATGGCTTTTCCATATGCTGCTCGTGGAAAAGCCAAGAGTAAAATTTAAACGCCTCTCTGCAGTGGATGTAACCGCCTTCGGGGAGGGTATGAGGTCAGTTTTATGCTTCTAGTAATGCGTCAGTAATATGACCCCGAGGCTTGTTCAGGTAGAAGGGGTTGTGGTCCGCCTACCATTACCCACTACATTTAGTAGTTTCGGCAGATTCTAATCCAATATTTAGCGTTGTCAATTAAATTCTGTGAATCGTGATTCGTTCATCGTGAATCGATTCACTATGCACGATTCACGTTTCTTTAATTTCCATGTAGAATGCAAATTATGGAAACTAATACGCAACGTAAATTTGTTCCAGCTTGTGCCGCAACCGGCATCGGCAGCCTGCCGTTCGACGAAATTCATACGGCTGTAAATTTCGTGAAAGGATTTTATCATGAAATTTATTTTTGGCCACAACTTCCTCAAAAAAATTTCGAGAAAAATATGATCGCCGAATTTTTTCAAAAAATTCCCTTGACTGAAATAAAAAATTCTTTCCCGAGGTTTGTTTTGCCTGGGGATGACCCGAAACTCTTGAGCGCGCTCCGTGATTTTCAAATTGAAACGCAGGAGGAAGCCGGTGTTTTGGATTTGTTCGGGTCCGGCGGAGGTTTTTTTAAGACCCAGATTACCGGTCCGGTGACGATGCTGCTTAATGTCAGTGATGCTCAGGGAAAAAACCTGTTTGAATTCCCGAAGCTGGTGGAATGGATGAAGGGCTATCTCATGGAGCGTGCGAAAAGCAGAGCGCGCATGATTACCGCGCGCGGCTGGAAGCCGATCATATTTCTGGATGAGCCTTCGCTCGCTCAGCTTGAGCCGCTTCTTCTCCGGAGCCAAAGAAAATTTCTTGTCGAGCTTCTCAATTCTTTTGTCCGCGAGCTTTCGAAAGAAGGATCGCTCACCGGCCTTCATTGCTGCGGCCGTACGGATTGGAATCTGGTGTTCGAGGCGGGTTTTGATATTGTGAGCTTCGATGCGGTGAAGGATATTGACCATTTCTTGGGTGAAAAAAAGGGGGTCCGGAACCATTTCGAGCGCGGGGGCGTTGTTGCCTGGGGCGTGGTACCCTCTGAATATTTGGGGTATGAACTGGATTGCGGCAAGCTGGCCGAAAGCTTTCTCGAGCATCTGGCGCGCTTCGCCCAGGAGCCCGTTTCTTTGAAGAGGGTCTTGCTTCAATCGATGGTGACCACCAGCTGTGGTACGGCTGGACTCGGTTTGGAAGACAATGATAAAGCGCATTCGTGGGTGAGAGAAGTTTCCGGTATATTGCATGGGGTGCTTCATGAAACAAATTGAGAATTTGCTGGAGCAAATGATCCGTCATCAGGAAGAAAAAGTCCTGAAAATCGCGCGGGATATTGTTCCGGGCGTTACGCCGGAGGATTTACGCAATCCCAACGATTTTCCTGCGCTTGACCGTCATTCCCAGTTCAATTTTGAAGACGGTATCCTAGCCGGGCTAAAATCAGCTTTAATGGCTTTGCGGCAAAAGAAGGGGTCAGACCCCTTGTTAACAAGGGGTCTGACCCCTTCTTCTTCTTTTTATATGGACAATCACGCGACGACGGCAGTCGATCCGCGTGTCGCGGAAGAAATGATCCCGTGTTTTGCGCAGACCTACGGAAACGCCGGTTCGGCGACGCATGTGTTCGGACGTGAAGCCGCCAAATTTGTGGAATCCGCTCGTGAGCGTGTCGCGCATCTCGTCAATGCAGAAGCGCGGGAAATTATTTTTACAAGCGGAGCCACGGAATCGAACAATCTAGTGCTGAAGGGAGTCGCCAAAAAAGGCGCGCATATTATTTCGGTGGTGACCGAACATAAATCCGTGATCGATCCGCTCAAATTTTTGGAAGCAAGCGGCGTCGCCGTTACCTATCTTCGGGTTGACCGGGAAGGGAAAATCAATCTCGAAGAATTAAAGCAGGTCATCTGTCCCGAAACAGTACTGATTTCCGTGATGATGGCCAATAATGAAACCGGCGTGATTCTTCCCGTTGCCGAAATCGGACGTATTTCCAAAGAAAAGGGAATTCTTTTTCACTCGGATGCCACTCAGGCGGTGGGGCGCATTCCCGTGGACGTGAAGAAACTGAGCTTTGATCTGATGTCCTTTTCCGCGCACAAGATGTACGGACCGAAAGGCGTGGGCGCGCTTTACGTCCGCCGCCGCGACGCTCCGCAAATTCATCTCGTTACCCAGCAGCACGGTGGCGGCCATGAGCAGGGACTCCGCTCCGGAACGCTGAATGTTCCGGGAATTGCGGGATTTGGGAAAGCTTGTGTGATCGCCGCCCAAGAATTACCGGCCGAAGGTCCTCGTCTCGCAAGCTTGAGAAACCGCCTGCTTGCGGGACTAGAAAAAAATATCCCGGATATCGCGGTAAACGGGTCGCTTGAAAACCGTCTTCCGGGAAATCTGAATGTCAGTTTTCCGGGCTGCGACGCCCAGTCGATATTGCTGGCTCTGGCCGATGAAATCGCGCTTTCAGCCGGATCGGCCTGTTCGTCCTCCTCGCGCACAGAACCTTCCCATGTACTCGTCGCGCTCGGATTCGGCCGTGAACGGGCATTTTCCAGCATCCGTTTTGGCCTGGGGCGTTTCAATACGGAAGAGGAAGTAGATTATGCGGTAAAACGTGTCACCGAAACCGTTTCCGGCTTAAGGGAAATTAACTCTACAAAAACGGATAAAACAAAGTTATAATTGAAATGAAATGAGGAGGATTTTTCTATGGTTACAGTAACTCCGGCAGCAGCCCAGGAAATTAAAAGATTGATTGAAAAGCAGAACGAGCAGGATTTAGGACTTCGTCTGGCCGTAAAAGGCGGCGGATGTTCAGGGCTTTCTTACGCCTTGGGTTTTGATAAAAAACAAGCAGATGACAATGTATTTCAGGCGGAAGGTGTGAACCTTTTCGTGGATCCGAAAAGTTTTCTTTATCTCGACGGCACCACGCTTGATTTTGTGGACGGTCTGGAAGGCCGCGGTTTCAAGTTCGTCAATCCCAACGCGCAGAAAAGCTGCGGTTGCGGCGAATCCTTCTCCGTTTAAATTCCATCATGCAGCAATCCAAGTTAATTCTGGCGGAAGTGCTTTCTTCAGTGACGAAAGCGCTTCTTGCCCGGAATTCCAGATTTGCCCAGCAAGTTTTAGATGCCCCGCCGCCGTCTGAAGATGACCCGGTCATCCGGCATCATATCCGCGCGCTTGCCGAACTGACGCTCCGGATCAACGAAGAACCCCAGCTCAAAGCTTATGAGGATTTGCCGAAACTCGCAGAGACTGTGATGGCGATGTTTGAAAACCCGTCCGAAAATCATTTAAAAACTGCCCGCGAAATTTTTGACCGCATCAATAAAGATATTCAAATCCTGATGAAGAAAACGCCGAATAACGTGAATCGCGGTGTTAACCTTATTTTAGCGGCGAATCAATATCTCGAAATTGCGGAGATAGTAGTAGCGAATTCAGTCGCTCGTTCGTAGTAGCGAATTTATTCGCTTGTTTGTAGTGGCGAATTTATTCGCTGTTTTTCAAGCGACTGTCCGCCACGGCGGATCCGCCAAAGCTTTGTGGCGGAAAGTCGCTACTACAAACAAGCGACTGAAGTCGCTACTACAAACAAGCGAATAAATTCGCCACTACAAACATATATGAATCTTCCCTATCTCACCTCATCCATTCCTCCGGTTCGTGCGGTTATCAAACAAACTTCGTCCGATTTTATCGTGGAAGAAGAGCCGGCCTATTTGCCCGAAGGCGCCGGAGAGCATTGCTATCTTTTCGTCGAAAAAGAAAAAATTCCTACGAATGACATGGTGCGTGTTTTGGCGCGCGAGTTTCAGGTGAAAGATGTCGAAATCGGAGTAGCCGGACTGAAAGACGCTCAGGCCATCACGCGTCAATGGGTTTCCGTGCGTCTGCTTCCTGAATCCAAGGCCGGCGAATTTTCTCATCCTCAAATCCGGATTCTGAAAATGAGCCGGCACAAAAACAAATTGCGGATCGGCCATTTGAGGGGAAATCATTTTAAGATCCGTTTGCGGGACATGGCCGCGCAGGATGTGCCGCGAGTTCGGGAAGTGCTCGAGATTCTCGAAAAACGCGGCGTGCCGAATTATTTCGGCGAGCAGCGTTTCGGGCGGGATAACGATACCCATCTTACCGGGCGGGCGATTCTGGAAGGGAATGCGAATTCGCGCATCCCGAGAAAAATGAATTTTTTCTACATGTCCGCTTTTCAGTCGTATATTTTTAATTTGTGTCTGGCGAAGCGGATTGAAACATTTGATCAATTATTTGAAGGTGACTTGGCGTTCAAGCATGAAAACGGAGCCGTGTTCAAAGTCGAGAATTTGGAAGCAGAACTTCCGCGGCTTGAACGGTTTGAAATCAGTCCTACCGGCCCTCTGTTCGGAACGAAAATGATTGAGCCTTCAGGTAAAGAGCAAGAGCTTGAAATTGCCGTTCTCAGAGAAGAAGGAATCAGCCGTTCTCTTTTTTTCTCACCCCTCAGACATATTGAGCTCACCGGTGAGCGCCGTTCTTACCGCTTTCCTATCCGTAATTTGCAAGTGTCCTATAATGATTCCTGCCTGGACGTATCTTTCTTTCTTCCCAAAAGTTGCTACGCCACGGCGGTGCTGAGGGAGATATTGAAGGATGGTCAGATTGTTGATAAGATACCAAGCTCTATTAGAGGGGGTACCGAACCATGTTGAGATCTGAATGGGTGGCCAAAAGAAAGAACGATCCGGTTTGCACGCAGATCCATTATGCCCGTAAAGGTGTTATTACCGAAGAAATGATCTATGTGGCTAAGCGCGAGAACTGCACCCCCGAATTCGTGCGCGATGAAGTAGCCCGCGGCCGCGCGATTATCCCCGCCAATATCCATCATTTGAACCTGGAACCCATGATTATCGGCATGAATTTTTCCTGCAAGATTAACGCGAATATCGGAAATTCAGCGGTAACGTCCAATGTGGAAAAAGAACTCGAGAAGCTGCATATGGCCGTTCATCTTGGCTCAGATACCGTGATGGATCTTTCCACCGGCGGAAACATTAATTCGATTCGCGAAGCGATTATCAAAGCCAGCCCGGTTCCGATCGGAACGGTGCCGATGTATCAGGCCATTCAGCAAGTCAAGCGCGTCGAAGATTTGAGTGAACAGGATTTGCTCGATAATATCGAACATCAGGCGAAACAAGGTGTTTCCTACATGACGCTTCACGCCGGAATTCTGCTGGAACATTTGCCGCTCGTGAAGGGGCGCATTACCGGAATCGTCAGCCGCGGCGGCGCGCTCATGGCGCAGTGGATGATGCATCACCGGAAGCAGAATCCGCTTTATACCAATTACGATAAAATCTGCGAAATGTTCCAGAAATACGACGTGTCTTTCTCGCTCGGCGACAGTTTGCGTCCGGGATGTTTGCATGACGCCAGCGACAAAGCGCAATTCGCGGAACTGGAAACCCTGGGCGAGCTGACGCGCCGCGCGTGGAAATACGATGTGCAGGTGATGGTCGAGGGGCCGGGCCACGTGCCATTCGATCAGATTGAAATGAACGTGAAAAAGCAGATGCAGATTTGCGACGAAGCCCCGTTTTACGTGCTGGGTCCGCTCGTAACCGACTGCGCGCCCGGATACGATCACATCACTTCCGCGATTGGAGCGACGATGGCCGGATACGCGGGGGCCGCCATGCTTTGCTACGTAACGCCGAAAGAACATTTGGGGCTGCCGGACACCGAAGACGTGCGTCAGGGCGTGATCGCGTACAAAATCGCCGCTCACGCTGCCGACATTGCCCGCCATCGTCCCGGCGCGCGCGACCGCGACGACGCGATTTCGCATGCCCGCTACAATTTTGACTGGCGGAAGCAATTTGAGCTTTCAATGGATCCGGAAACCGCGCGCAAAATGCATGACGAGACTTTGCCGCAGGAAATTTTCAAAGAGGCGGAGTTCTGCTCGATGTGCGGGCCAAAATTCTGCTCGATGAGCATTTCGAAAGAATTGGAAAATTGGAATGTCGGCTCTCAGCTCTCAGCAAAAAAAGGTTTTGATGATAGCCGATAGCTGAAAGCTGATAGCTTGGAGGTTTTTATGATCACCCTAATTAACGAAGAAATCCAAAACCTTGCCGACGCTGAAGTTATCCAGCGAATCCGCGCGCATAAAGAGCGTCTTGGCAAAGAGCTGTTGATCCTGGCGCACAATTATCAGCGCTATGACATTGTCGCGCTTTCCGATTATTATTCCGATTCGCTGGACTTGGCGCGCAAAGGCAAAGAAGCCGTCGAAGCCAAGAGTATTATTTTTTGCGGCGTGCATTTCATGGCGCAAACCAGCCGCATTTTGGCCGGCCGTGATCAGCGCGTGTTTTTGCCGAATCATTTGGCCGGATGCCCGCTTTCCGATTTCGCCGAAATCGATCAGGCCGAAACCGCCTGGGAGGAAGTAACGAAACTGATCGGAAGCGAAAACATTATTCCGATCGCTTACGTGAATTCCACGGTGCTGATTAAGGCCGTATGCGGAAGAAACGGCGGAACGATTTGCACTTCCGCCAACGCCGACAAAATTTTTACGCATTATCTCAAACAGGGAAAACGGATTCTCTTCATGCCCGACGAGCATTTGGGCCACAATACGGCCCTAAAGCTCGGCATTCCGCGCGACGAAATCGTGCTTTACGATCCTTCGAAAGAAAACGGCGGACTGACGCAGGAACAAATTAAGAAGGCCCGCATCATTCTCTGGAAAGGCTATTGCCACGTGCATACGGCTTTTACCCCCGAGCTGATTCAGTCGATGCGCGAGCGTTATCCCGACGCGGTGGTGATTGTGCATCCGGAATGCCCTGAGCCGGCCGTGCGCGCGGCCGATCTTGTCGGGTCCACCAAGTTTATGTCGGAATACGTCCAAAAAGCCGAGGCCGGAAAAACGATTATTATCGGTACCGAGGTGAATCATGTGCGGAACCTCGCCCTCATGAATCCGCATCTTCGTATCCTTGAGCTTTCGCGTTCGCTTTGCCCGAACATGTTCAAAATCAATCTGAAGAATTTGCTTTATACCTTGGACAATCTCGGCGAAGTGAACGAAGTCTTCGTCAAAGAAGACGTAAAGCAGGATGCGCTCGCTGCTGTGGAGAGAATGTTTAAAATCGCTTAGTTTGTAGTAGCGACTTCAGTCGCTAAGAATAGCGAATAAATTTGCTGCTACGAACCATTCGCAAATGTATGCTCCGACAAATTAAATCCAAAATTCAAAACCGCATCGACCTCACCAACTCCGACGCCCTCTGGCTGTTCGAGCTGGAAGATGAAAATACGCTTCGCGAAGTGTATGCGCTTGCGGACCGGGTGAATGAAGAATTGAATCACGGCGCGGTGAGTTTCATTCACAACATGAATTTTAATTACACCAACGTGTGCGAGCTTTATTGCTCTTTCTGTGCGTTCCGCCGCGACGGGGACGAGCGAGATGCGTATGTGAAAACGCCGGAGCATATTCTTGAAGCGGTTGAAGGGCGCGCGATTTCCGAAATTACGATTCAGGGCGGCCTGACCGAAAAAGTTAAATTTGAAGCCGCACTCGATATTTTCCGCGCCGTAAAAGTGAAGCGCCCGGAAATTCATCTGCACGCCTTTTCGCCGGAAGAAGTGGACTATTACGCGCGAACCACCGGGCGTTCCCGCAAGCAGGTGATTGCCGAGGCCCATGAAGCAGGCATGGATTCGATGTGCGGTACGGCGGCCGAGATTCTGGACGATGAAATCCGCAGGCAGATTTGTCCGACGAAAATCATGACGGATGACTGGATTGACATTGTCCGCACGGCGCATGAAATGGGCATTCACTCGACTTCGACGATTATGTACGGTCATATCGAAAAACCAAAACATTGGGTGAATCATTTGTCGCGGCTCCGGGAGCTTCAGAAAGAGACGCGCATGATTACGGAATTTATCCCGCTTCTGTTTATGCCGGACAAGACCAATCTTGGACGGCTCATGCGCACGCGGGGGATCAGGCAGGAGCGCGAAAAACTCGCGTTCAAAATGATCGCGGTGGGGCGCCTTTATTTTCAGAATCATATCCGCAATGTGCAGACCAGCTGGGTGAAGCTCGGCGTGGACGGCGCGCTCCGGAGTCTCGGTGTTGGCGCCAATGACATGAGCGGAACGCTTTATTCCGAATCAATCACCCGCGATGCGGGCGGAAAAAACGGGGAATACATGAGTGTTGAGGAACTCGCCGCCGCAATTCGTTCGGCAGGAAAAACACCGGTTCAGCGTGACACTATTTATAGTTTTCAAAAGGGGTCAGACCCCTTGGCAAGGGGTCTGACCCCTTTTGAGGTTGTGTCATGACAGAGCAAGATTTATCCCGATATCACCGCCAATACCTTTTTCACAAAATAGGCTTGGAGGGCCAGAAAAAAATTTCGAAGTCGCGCGTGACTTTGATCGGCTGCGGAGCTCTGGGCACCGTGATCGCAAGCGCGCTTGTGCGCGGCGGCGTGGGATTTATCCGCATCGTCGACCGCGACTTTATCGAGCTCAACAATCTTCAGCGTCAGGTGCTGTTTGACGAGGAGGATATCCGTCAGAATTTGCCCAAAGCCGTTGCGGCGAAGCAAAAACTCGAGAAAATCAATCATCAGGTGAAAATTGAAGCCGTTGTCGCCGACGCCAATTACACCAATATCGAATCGCTGATCGAAGGCGCGGATCTCGTGATGGACGGCTCGGACAATTTCGAAGTGCGCTACGTGATCAACGATGCCTGCGTGAAGCACAATATTCCGTGGATTTACGGCGGCTGTGTGGGAGATGCCGGCATGTCCCTTACCGTGATTCCGAAGAAAACGCCGTGTCTGGCATGCCTGTTCCAGTCCGCGCCGTCGCCGGAACTTTCGCCGAGCTGTGACACGGCCGGAATTATTTCGCCGATCGTCAACATCATCGCTTCGCTTCAGTCGGCGGAGGCCTTCAAGGTGCTGATGGGCAAATTCGATGAGGTGAGCGGCGGACTGTACAGCTACAACGTGTGGACTCGTGAGTCGCACAAGCTCGGCACCAACGCTTCGCGCGATCCTCAGTGTCCGGTGTGCGTGAAAGGGAATTACGAATATTTAAAAGGCGAGAAGGGCGTGCGCACCACCACGCTTTGCGGACGCAACGCCGTTCAAATTTCGCGCGATTCGGCGATAAGGCTCGATTTTCCGGTGATCGCGGAAAAATTGAAGGCAATCGGCAGCGTGAGCTTCAATAATTTCATGCTGAAATGCGCGCTTAAGGAATCGGGCGCGGATTTTGAAATTACGCTTTTTCCCGACGGCCGCGCCATCATCAAAGGAACCAGCGATATTCCAAAGGCAAAATCGATTTATTCGAAATATGTGAGTGTATAAAAGCCGTGGATAGTGATTCGTGAATTGTGAATCGATTCACGATTCACTATCCACAATTCACGTAAAGAAATTATGCCCATCAAATACAAACTCATGATGTCGGACCGAGTCCGCACGCTGGCGTTTAAGAAAGCGATCTTCGATTGCGTGAAAAAAGGCAGTGTGGCCGCGGATTTGGGCGCCGGGCTCGGGATTTTATCGCTCTTTGCCGCAGAGGCCGGAGCCCGGAAAGTTTATGCGATTGAGCAGCAGGAAGACATTACGGCTCATGCCAGGAGCATTGCCGAGAGGAACGGAGCGGGAAGAAAAATCGCTTTTATCAAGGGGATGTCTTCCGAAATCACGCTGCCGGAAAAGGCGGATGTAATCGTTTCCGAAACGCTGTCGACGATGGGGATTGAAGAGAATATTGTCGAATCGCTCTTTGGCGCGCGGAAAAGATTTTTGAAAAAAGGGGGGCGGCTGATTCCGTCTTCCGTGAGCCTTTATATCGCCCCTGTTTGTTCGGAACGCCTATTTAAAGAGACGGCGGCATATTTCAAAAAGAATTTCTACGGATATGATTTTTCGCTCCTGAATGAATTCTCGGCGAACCGCATTTTTACCGTAACAGTTAAAAAAGATGAATTGCTTGCGAAACCCGCGCAGATTCAGTCGTTTGATTTTACGAAAGCCAGTCCGGAGTTTAAAACGGATGCCGTTTTTGAAATTGCCCGCAGCGGAACTTTGCATGGCCTGGCCGGATGGTTTTCCGCCCGGCTGAGCCCGCAGGTTGGGCTGACCAATTCTCCGTTTGCTCAGCCCACTCATTGGCAGCAGGCCTTTTTCCCTTTTTGCGAGCGGGTCAAGGTGCGCAAAGGAATGAAGGTTAGAGCAGCTATTTCGAATAAAATAGTTCATGAGCGGATGGTCTGGCGCTGGAACCTGGTTGCCGGAAACAAGACATCGAATCAATCGTCGCTTGGGATTTTGCCTCCGAAAAGCGGGCTTGAGAATATCAACTTTTTGAAACACAGGCCCAAACTTTCCGGTGAAGCGAAAATCAATCATTTGATCGCAAAATTATGCGACGGCAAAAAAACAGCGGAAGAAATCGCTTTAAGAATTCGGAAAGCCTATCCGGGAAAATATAAAACAACATTTAACGCGGCCCGGAAAGTGGCCGATTTTTTGGTTCATAACAATGACTAAACAGACTGAAACGAAGATTATTTATCTCGATAACGCGGCCACCAGTTTTCCCAAGCCCCCGTGTGTTTACGAGCGGATGGAAAAATTCCTGCGCGAAGAGTCCGCCAATCCCGGGCGCTCGGGGCACCGCATGTCCGTTGAGGCCGAAGCCTCGGTGGAACGAGCCCGCGCGCTGCTCGCAAAATTTTTCGGAATCAGAAATTCCTCTCGCATCGCGTTTACCCTGAACTGCACCGACGCGCTCAACATGGCGATCAAGGGTGTCGTTCATGAGGGAGATCATGTCATCACCTCGGTGCTCGAACATAATTCCGTGCTCCGGCCGCTTCACGCGCTCCAGGAAGACGGCGTGATTGAACTTATCAAAATCAAGCCGGACGGAGAGACAATTCTCAATCCGGAAGAAGTCCGCAAGGCTGTCAAAGAAGAAACACGTTTAATTGTTTTGACTCATGCCTCCAATGTTACCGGAGCCATTCAGCCTATCCGCGAAATCGGCAAAATCGCGCGCGAGGGCGGCGCGCTTTTTCTCGTCGACGCCGCGCAGACGGCGGGAGCGGTTCCCATCGATGTCGAAAAGGATTTTATCGACCTTCTGGCTTTTCCCGGGCACAAGTCACTGCTCGGCCCGACCGGAACCGGAGGCCTTTACGTCAGCGAACGGGTCGAGAAAATCAGTCCGTGGCGCGAAGGCGGAACGGGCATGGGCTCGGAAAGCCCCACGCATCCGGAAGAGTTTCCCTATGTGCTCGAGGGTGGGACGCCGAACACGGTCGGCATCGTGGGTTTGGCCGAAGGGCTCAAATTCGTCGGCGAAAAAGGTATCGACAATATTCGCGCGCATGAACTAAAACTCATGAAAACGCTTCGCGAGGGCATTAAAGAAATCAAAAAAATTAAAACATATGGCCCCAAATCCGTTGAAAAATCCACTGCGGCACTTTCTTTCACGATCGAAGGTCCGGAAGCCGCTGAAGCCGCTGTCATTCTCGACGAATCGTTTAATATCGCCGTCCGCGCCGGACTTCAATGCGCGCCGCTCATGCATCAATTTCTCGGTACCTCGCCGCTCGGCACGCTCCGCGTCAGTCCGGGGGTGTTTAATTCACTGGAGGAGATCGAAAAACTTTTGGAAGCATTGGGACAGATCGTAAAATAAACAACCCGGTTTTTTATTTTGCAGAAAGAAATGAGTGATGACAATGAAGAACGATGACCGCACGACCCCCGCGTCCGCAGCCGTTCCCGCTGTGGCAACCTATGACAGCCTGCTCGCGGCAATCCGGGAGGTTCGTTCGGCAAGCCGGAAGAGGGTGGAGCAGGCCATTGATCTGGAGAAAGTCCGCGAGGCTTGGGAAACAGGCAAGCTGATTGACGCGCATGTACTCGAGAACAAAGAGCGCGCCGGTTACGGCGAGCGTGTTCTCGAGCGCCTTTCCGCCGATCTTGGAACGAGCCGCACCGAGCTGTTTTATATGCTCGAATTTTTCCGCACCTATTCAATTGTCCCGTCAACGGGACAATTGAGCTGGTCGCATTACCGCGAGCTTCTTTCTCTCAATAATGCAGAATCAAGGAAAGAGGTAGCCCGCGAAGCGGTGCGTCAGCGCTGGACCGAGAAAGAGTTGCGGGAAGAAGTCAGGAGGCGGCAATCGGGTTCCGCAAATTTGAACACGGAAAAGTTTCCGGCCGCCCAGCCCGGAAAAATTTACACCTACCGTATCGTGAAAGCCAGCCAGGGCCCTTATCGGGGCCGGCTGGGTGTGGATTTGGGATTCTCCAATTACTTCCGGGCCGAAGAAATCAGCCCGTTTAAAGAAAGGGATTTGGTTACGCTTGAGAGTGGAAAATTGGAAAAAGCGCCGTCCGGGGAGGAGCAGCTTTTCACTTACAACGCCTATGTCATCGAAATTATCGACGGCGACACGTTCCGCGCGCTGGTCGATCTCGGATTTAACATCGTCACGGAACAGAAGCTGAGGCTTCGAGCGCTCGACGCGCCGCGAGTGGAAAGCGCGGACGGACGAAGAGCGAAGGAATTTCTTGAAAAACATTTGCCCGTCGACGGGACGCCTATCCTCATCAAAACTGCCAGGTCCGACAAGTACGATCGCTACCTCGCCGATGTGTGGGCAGGCGAAATGTACATCAACCAGAAACTGATAGATGAGGGCCTGGCGGTTAGTCTGAATGTGTGAGCTGGCACCTTTTCCCTCCTTGACATATTCCCGAAATGATTATCATTCAGTATATGAATGATAATCATTCACCCAATGAATTAAAATACATTCCCCGGAAACTCGGGGTTTTATTAAAAGATGCTGTTGCCTATCATCCTGTCGTGGTTTTAACCGGCGCCCGGAAAACTGGACCAACAAACACGGGGCCACTATAGACTAAGGCAAGGAACAAGTCTCACAGGTTCTTTGCCAAGGTAGAGAGGCTTACATAAGGCTTTACATATGTAAACTAATTAATTATAATTTACATATAATATATTATATGTAAAATTAATGATGTAATTTAGATTACACAAAAGCTTAATCTAATTTTTGATTGGAGTTTAAGTCGTGAAAGCCAATGCATTCAAATCGGGGCTGTATAAACAGCAAGATGAATATAAGAGTTTTTCTCCTTCTCTAATAGATCCCTCTTTTAGTTGGAAGGATAAAAAAATAGATCTTCTTTTGGAAGATGCGAATAGAAACTTGGGGGAGTTGAATGCTTATTCAACATTAGTTCCCGATGTGGATTTTTTTATACGAATGCACATATTGAAAGAAGCCACAGCCTCTAGCCGAATAGAAGGAACAAGAACTAGAATTGATGAAGCTGTTTTGCCTAAAGAGGAAATTGATCCAGAGAGGAAAGATGATTGGCAGGAGGTTCAGAATTATATTGAGGCGATGAATTTTGCAATCAATGAATTAGCGAAGCTTCCGCTTTCAATGCGGTTGTTAAAAGAAACGCATAGAACACTTATGTCTAATGTGAGAGGTAAGCATAAAAGTCCGGGAGAAATAAGAAAAAGTCAGAATTGGATTGGCGGTGCCAGTTTGCATGATGCTCTTTTTATTCCTCCTCATCATTTAGAAGTTCCTGATTTGCTCACGGATCTTGAGAAATTTTGGCATTTGAAACAGATTGATATGCCGCATTTGATTCGTGTGGCTATTAGCCATTATCAGTTTGAAACAATTCACCCTTTTCTAGATGGAAATGGAAGATTGGGCAGGCTGCTTATTACTTTATATCTGGTCTCTCAGGGGATACTTAAAAAACCAACTCTTTATTTGTCTTATTTTTTCGAAAAAAACAAAGGAGCTTATTTCGATGCACTTACTTTGGTCAGAACAAATAATGATATAGAGCACTGGATCAAATTTTTTCTTGTTGGAATTGTTGAGACAGCTCAAAGTGGGAAAATAACCTTCGAAAAAATTATTGAGCTTCGCCACAAGGCAGAAGATAAAATTATGACTTTGGGCACAAAAAGCAAAACAGGGAAGGTGCTTTTGAGAGAACTATTTTCAGAGCCTGCAATGACGGTTAATCAAGTAAGAGACGTCTTAAAAATAAAATCACACCAAACCGCTAACGCTTTAGTGAACGATTTTCTCCGTTTGGGTATTTTGGAAGAAATAACTGGTTATAAACGGAATAGATTGTTTGCTTTCAATGATTATTTGGAGTTGTTTAAATAATTCTGTTAAGAAAGAGTTGGCGGTAGCTCATAAAGAAACAATAGTGGTTATCGAAAGATCGCGCCCCACCCTAAATGAGGGCGCCAGTGTACAAAAATTTTCTAATTTAAAATGTCCACTTTATTGGGGGAAGGTCATATGCCTAAATCACAATTTCAGGCAATTGCTGAAGCAATTACCGCCCGCAAAAAAGATGCGGTGTTGAATATCCGGATTAACAGCCGGGATTTGCAGAGTATTAAACAGAAAACGAAAAAGCTCGGTGTCCGTTATCAGTCCTTTATTTCGGAATTCCTTCATCGTTTGGCGCATAGCTAATGCGTTATCGCACACTCGGGCGCACGGGCCTGAAAATTTCGGAGGTCGGATTCGGCGGCTGGGCCATCGGCGGCACCAGTTACGGGACGACGTCCGACAAAGAATCGCTCGATGCGCTTGTCTCTGCATTCGATCTCGGCGTTAATTTCTTTGATACGGCCGATATTTACGGGAACGGCCATAGCGAAGAACTTATCGCGCGCGCGTTCAAAGGCCGCCGCGATAAAATCGTGATTGCCACCAAAGGCGGATGGGATTATTCCGCCGGCGCCGGCAAACAGAATTATGATCCGGAATATATTCGCGGCGCAATCGAAGCCAGTCTCGGGCGTCTCGGCACCGATCACATCGACGTTTATCAGCTTCACAATCCTCCCGACAATTTGCTCGAAAATCAAAATCACAAACCGCTTTTCCGAATGCTTAAAGAGGAGCAGAAAAAAGGGAAAATCCGCTTTGTCGGAATTTCTATTTATGTGCCGCGGCAGGGAATCGAATGGGTGAATACGGGCGAGGTCGACACGATTCAATGCATTTACAATTTGATCGATCAGCGCGTCGAAAAAGATTTTCTTCCGCTCGCGAAAGAAAAAAATATTGCCGTGATCGCGCGTGAGCCTTTGAATTGCGGTATGCTCACGGGCAAGTATTCGGGAACGGCCGAATTTCCAAAAAACGATCACCGGCGCCGCTGGACCAAAGAAAAAATCGCGCTGGATTTTAAAAAGTTAAAAATTGTTCAGGACGCATTTCCGGAAATAAAAAAGAATCAAATCCGCTTTGCGCTGGCCTTCATTCTTTCCCATCCCGCGGTTTCAACGGTTATCCCCGGCGCCAAAAGGCCGGATCAAGCGCTTGAGAACATCTCCGCTTCCGGCGATTTAACCACAATTCGCCAAACTTTTGAAAAGGTGCGAGAATTGTACCGGTCAGAAGAAATTTTTTCGAAAGGGTTTTACCGCAGCTGAACATGAAACCGGCAGTTTTGATTTTAATCATGATAGTTACTGTTCCGTCTTTGTGCTTCGCCGATAATCAGAGTCAGGCGCAGGCGCTTAAGGCCATTGCTGCGAAAGAAATCGCGATCGCGATGAAAAGCTTGCAGCAGGACACCAATTTGGACGGTTTTCCGGACCGCTGGGAATATTACGATAAAAAGGGAAGCCTGATCCGCATCGAAGATGACACAGACAAAAACGGAGCGGTCGACCGGTGGTCAGAGATAAAAGATGGTAAGATTGTTCTCGTCGAGAAGGATACCGACGGCGATGGAAAACCCGATTGGAAAACAAAAGAGGCAGAGGTAATCTATGCGGAGTGGAACAAATGAGACAAGGAGGTCCTGTTATGGACAAAAAATTAATGATGAGTTTTCTAGTAATTGCCGCCCTGATTCTGGGCGCCTCATCCAATTGTTTGGCGAAGGATGAGCCCAAAGAGAATCAGGCCCCCAAGGTCATCGGAGTCGACACGAACGGGGACGGTAAGCCGGACCGCTGGGAATATTATGAGGCATCGATACTTGTCCGCATTGAAGCCGACACCAACAACGACGGGAAGGTGGATGAGAAAGCGGTGGTGAAGAACGGAAAAATCGTTTCTGCGGAAAAAGATTCGGATTATGACGGAAAAGTAGACCGCTGGATCGAGTATTAATTTGTAACTTGTTTCCCGGCCTGGGCTTGTAGCTTAAAGGGGCCAGGCAAGAAGAAGAAGGGGTCAGACCCCTTGTTAACAAGGGGTCTGACCCCTTCTTCTTCTTGCCTGGCCCCTTTTTCCTACTATCGCTTGAAAAATACCCTGAAATCAAGCATAATTGGCGTCTAATTCAACCAGTTCAGCTTCTTCAATCCAGGAGGTTTTAGAAACATGGCTACACATGCAAACAAAGTCGCCGAGTCAGTTGCCGGCCAATTTTACGTGGATTCCCAGTGCATCGACTGCGACCTTTGCCGCCAGACCGCGCCGGACAATTTTGACCGCTCGGATAACGGTTATTCCTTCGTAAAAAAGCAGCCGACAACGCCCGAAGAAGTGGCTCTTTGCGAGCAGGCGAAAGCGGAATGTCCTGTCGAAGCTATCGGTAATGACGGAAATTGAAGTTTTGTTCGTAGTAGCGATTTCAATCGCTATCAATAGCGACTAAAGTCGCTACTACAAACTGGGCGACCCTTTGGGTCGCCCCTACTATTTTTGGGGAAAATCATGTCTTGTTGTGAAACAAATAGAGAATTGACTCAGGAACAGCTCACGCGCTACAGCCGCCATCTCATCCTTCCGGAAATCGGAATGGAAGGGCAGAAAAAACTTTTGAAGGCAAAAGTTCTCGTGATCGGCGCCGGAGGGCTGGGCTCGCCGCTCGGACTTTATCTCGCCGCCGCGGGCGTGGGCACACTCGGCATCGTGGATTTCGACAATGTCGATCTTTCCAATCTTCAGCGTCAGATTCTTCATACCCATGACGAAATCGGAAAACCGAAATTGGATTCCGCCGAAAAACGCATCAAGGCGATGAATCCCGACACGAAAGTCGTAAAATATAAAGTTAAAATCACTTCTGAAAACGCGCTCGATATTATCCGCGATTACGACATCGTGATCGACGGCACCGATAATTTTCCAACGCGCTATCTCGTCAACGACGCCTGCTATTTGCTCGGCAAAACAAATATTTACGGATCCATTTTCCGCTTCGACGGACAGGCCACCGTGTTCAAGCCGAATGAGGGCCCGTGCTACCGCTGCCTGTATCCCGAACCGCCTCCTCCCGGAATGGTGCCGAGCTGCGCGGAAGGCGGGGTGCTCGGAATTCTTCCCGGAATCATCGGCGTGATTCAGGCCACCGAAGCCGTAAAACTCATTACCGGACAAGGCGATCCGCTCGTCGGACGTTTGCTCGTTTACGACGCGCTCGGCATGAAGTTCCGCGAGCTGAAGCTCCGCCGCGACCCGAATTGTCCATTGTGCGGCACGAAACCTACGATCACGAAGCTCATTGACTATCAGGAATTTTGCGGACTGAAGCAAGAAGGGGTCAGACCCCTTGTTAACAAGGGGTCTGACCCCTTCTTGCCGACAATTTCCGCAAAGGAGTTGAAAGAGAAAATCGACAGCAAAGCCAATTTTGTTTTAATCGATGTGCGCGAGACTTTCGAGTTTCAAATCGGACGCATTCCGGGTTCCATCCATATTCCTCTCGGAGAAATTCCAAACCGTACCGGCGATCTGGAAAAATATAAAGATCAGGAAATGGTCGTGCATTGCAAATCAGGCGGACGTAGCCAGCGCGCGATTGATTTTCTGAAAACCAAAGGATTCACTAAATTGCGCAACCTCACCGGCGGAATTACCGCCTGGTCTGACGATATAGACCCCAAGGTGCCAAAATACTAGCGTACAGGAGTCAGCGTACAGCGTTCGGGAGAAACAACGCTTCCAGAACTGTGCGCTGAACGCTGAACGCTGAACGCTAATTATGTCAAAACGAAGAGTCGTCATCACAGGTCTTGGCGTTATCGCCTCCAACGGAATCGGGAAGAAAGCTTTCTGGGAAGCTGTCAAAGAAGGCCGCTCGGGAATTTCTCTGATCACGCGCTTCGATCCCAATCCTTATCCCACCCGGATCGGCGGCGAAGTTAAAAATTTTAATCCCGGCGATTACATCGAGAAGAAGAATATAAGACGCATGGACCGCACCGCGCATTTCGCGATTGCCGCCTCGAAAATGGCCGTGGAGGATGCGGGCCTTGAGCTCGGGAACGGAAATGCCGACCGCACGGGCGTGATCATCGGCACCTCGATGTGCGGCATCGGATTTTTGCTCGAGCAGCACGACACTTTTATCCGCACCGGCCCCTTGCGCATCAGCCCGTTCACGGCGCTTGCTTCTTTTCCCGATGCCTGTACGAGCCAGGTTTCCATCACGCTCGGCCTGAAAGGCCCCAGTTTTTCCCTTTCAACCGCCTGTTCTTCCGCGTCCGACGCGGTGGGCTATGCCTGCGAGGCGATTCAAAGCGGCAAGCTTGATTTCATCTTGATGGGCGGGGCGGAGGCCACAATCTATGCTCCCATTCTCGCTTCTTTTTGCGCGGCGCGGGCAATGTCCACGCGCAATAGCGAGCCCGAAAAAGCGTCTCGTCCTTTCAATCTGGACCGCGACGGTTTCGTGCTCGGCGAGGGAGCCGGCATTTTTGTTTTGGAAGAATACGAGCATGCGAAAAAACGCGGCGCGCATATTTACGCGGAAGTGCTGGGCCACGGCATGACCTGCGACGCCTATCACATGACCGCGCCCGACCCGTCGGGCGAGGAGGCCGCGCGCGCGATGGAGATGGCGCTTAAAAACGCGGGCTTGGCGCCGAAACAGATCGATTACATTAACGCGCACGGCACCTCAACGCCCCTCAATGACAAAACCGAAACGATGATCATCAAAAAAGTATTCGGCGATTATGCTTATAAAATTCCGGTCAGTTCCACAAAATCGATGATCGGGCATTTAATCGGCGCGGCCGGGTCGGTGGAGCTGGTGGCGACGCTCTTGGCGATGGATGAGCAAATCCTTCCGCCGACGATCAATTACGAAGTGCCGGATCCTCTTTGCGACCTGGATTATGTGCCGAACAAGGCGCGTCCTGCAAAAATTGAAATCGCGATGAAGAACTCTTTCGGCTTCGGCGGCAAAAACTCAATTTTGATTCTCGGCAAGGTTTAATCATGTCCAACCAAATTCATCCCTCGGCCATTGTTCATCCCAAGACGGTTCTTGGATCGAATAACGAGATCGGCCCGAATGTCATCATCGAAGAAGGCGTTAAAATCGGCTCCGGCAATAAAATATGGCAGGGCTCATTTTTAGGCCGCGGCACGGCACTCGGCGACGCAAACCAGATTCACATGAATGCCGTGATCGGCCATGAGCCGCAGGACCTGGCCTACAAGGGCGAGACGACTTTCACCAAAATCGGAAACAGCAACGTCATTCGCGAGTTTGTTACGATTCACCGCGGCACCAAGGCCCAAACCGCCACCGAAATCGGCGATAATAATTTTTTTATGGCGTATGCCCATATCGCGCATAACTGCAAAGTCGGAAATCACGTAATTCTTGTCAACAACGCCTCTCTCACGGGATATTGCGAAGTGGGCGACCGCGCGTTCTTGTCCGGTTTCGTCGGGCTGCATCAGTTCACCAAAATCGGCGCTTTCGCGATTATCTCCGCGCTTTCCGCAGTGAATAAAGACGTGCCTCCGTTCATGATGTGCGGCGGACGCCCGGCGGTGATTCAGGGCTTAAACGTCATCGGCCTGCGCCGCGGCGGATTCGACCCCGCGACGCGCGATGAAATCAAGCGCGCATTTAAAGTGCTGTACCGTTCGGGCTTGAACGTCAGCCAGGCCCTCGAAATTCTCGAAAAAGATTTTCAGTCTGCCCCCGTCAAACAGATGGTCGAATTCGTCAAAACTTCCGAACGCGGCATTTGTGCCGCCCAGGGCGAGGAAGAAGAGACGCTTCTTTCCCGGAAACGTTCCGGTTCCCCAGACGAGGAATGAAAGCCCTTCTTCAGCGCGTCAAAGAAGCAAGCGTGACGGTTGAGGGAAAAGTCATCAGCCGTACCGGTCCGGGACTTCTGGTTTTTCTCGGAGTCGATAAGGGCGACGGTCCGGAACAAATCGACAAGCTCAGCCACAAAGTCGCCAACTTCCGCATTTTCGAGGACGAATATGGGAAAATGAATCTCTCGGTTCTCGACACCTCTAAGGAAATTCTTCTTGTTTCACAATTTACTTTAAGCGCTGACTGCCAAAAAGGCTTGCGCCCGAGTTTTGATCCGGCCGAGAAACCGGAAATCGCCGGGAAAATCGTGGAGGAATTCAGCCGTTTCCTGAAAGGGAAGGGATGCCTCGTGAAAGAAGGCGTGTTCGGAGAGCGCATGGAAATTCAATTAATCAATGACGGTCCCGTGACGTTCTATTTAACCGCATGAAAATCACTATCGGACTTATTATTGCACTTGTTTTTTCTACTGCGTCCGTCTTTGCCGAGCTTCCCGAAAAAAACCGCAGTAAAGACGTGCCCCCTACACTCACGATTACGCGCGACGAGGGAAAATTCGGGCCGACGGGAGCCTCTGTTCCGATCATTCACAGTGACAAGCCCGTTACCAAATACGCTCCGCGGGACAAAAATCAAATCGAAGAGGACGAGTTAAAAGACGTCCAGGTTCACATTAAATGAGGGAAGCGAAACGGACACTTATCCCCGCGAAGGCGGGGATCCAAAAATATTATAGAGAACGCATATCCGACTTTTAAGTCGCAGGAAGAGTTCAGGCAGGATTCCGTTCCCGAGAGATTAGTGACATTCCTTGTGATGTGTGATCATTTTATAGGTCATATAGAGGGCCGATACGCCAATCAGAATATAGACGGCCATTTCCACCATGTCGGGTCCGGGAATCATGCTGAACAGATTCATTCCCATGACACCCATGACGCCCCAGGCCAGTCCGCCGGCGATCAGACACCACTCCGCGACCATGCACAAATACTTCATGTTTTCACCTCCTTGCTTGCGTAACTCACAATAAAATTATACCCTACGGGTTAACTAAGGTAGGGTGTACCTCATTTCAAAAGGGACAGTCCCCTTCGGGGACAGCCCCAATGAAATTTCCAAAACCACGCAGAACGGCAATTTGGAGAAATAATTTCACCCTCACCCGCGCCTAAGCTTCAGTGGCGGGGGTGAGGGTTTACAAGAGGAAATTGAATGAAACTTACCCCCATGATGGAGCAGTATTTGGCGGTCAAAAAGACGCTGCCGCCGAATACCATCCTGTTTTTCCGCCTCGGCGATTTCTACGAAATGTTTTTTGAGGACGCGGCGCTTGCCTCGCGCATCCTCGACATCGCGCTCACCGGGCGTGAGGGCGGCCCAGCCGGACGCGTTCCGATGTGCGGCGTGCCGCATCATTCCTCCAAAGCCTATATTAACCGTCTGGTTCAGGAAGGCCTCAAAGTCGCGATTTGCGAGCAGGTGGAAGATCCGCGCTTTGCCAAAGGCATCGTGAAACGCGAAGTCACGCGCATTATCAGCCAGGGAACTTATGTCGAGGAAGAGGAAGGGCAGACCTGCGCGAACCGGTATCTTGCCTCCTTTTACTCGCCGGACGGGAGGCGTTTCGGCATTGCCTACCTTGATCTCGGCACCGGCGAATTCAAAATCACGGAAACGGAATCCGAGGACGATTTGAAAAGCGAGCTCATGCGCATTCAGCCCGTCGAGTGCGTGCTTCCGGATTCGGTGACGCCCGATACGGAACTCGGAAAATTCCTGGCCGCAGAATTCCGTCCTTCCGTCAATTATTACGAGACACGGTTTTTTGATTCCGCACGCGCGAAAGAAAGAATTCAGGCGGTTTACAAATTGGCGTCGGTGGACGGATTGGGATTGAAAGATTTTCCGGTTGCCCTGGTCGCAGCGGGGGCCATTCTCCAGTATCTTCAGGACAATCTCCATAAAAGTCTCGAGCATGTAAAAAAACCGCAGGGGTATTCCTCCGAAGAATTCATGGTGCTGGACGCCATGACCCAGCGGAATCTGGAAATCACCCAGCCGCTTTCCGGCGAAAAGCAAAGCCCGACTCTGCTTTCCGCCGTCGATGAAACGCTCACTCCGATGGGCGCGCGCTGCCTCAGGCTCTGGCTGAAGCGTCCGCTGCTTCGCCCTGAAAAAATCAATGAACGGCTGAGTGCGGTGAAAATTATTTTTGAGGACGCAAAATCGCGACAGGCTCTGCGCGATGCTCTTGCCGATATCCGTGATTTAGAGAGAATAGTCGCCCGCCTGAATTCAGGCCTTGGCAACGCGCGCGATTTGGCCGCGCTCAAGACGTCGCTGGCCCGCGTGCCGATGGTGAAGGAAGGGGTCAGACCCCTTGGCAAGGGGTCTGACCCCTTTTTTAACCGCATTGTCGCTTCACTGCATGAACTCAAAGAGCTTGTTTCCGAAATCGACCGCGCTTTCGTTGACGCGCCGCCGCTTACAATCAAAGAAGGCGGAATGGTGAAGCCGGGCTTTGATCAACAGCTGGACGAATTGCGCGGAATTTTTGACCACGGGCAAAATTATCTTGCGGAACTTCAAAAACGCGAAATAGATCGCACCGGAATCAAATCACTCAAAGTGAAATACAACAAAGTGTTCGGCTATTACATCGAAATTTCCCACGCGAACGCGAAATCGGTTCCCATCGATTATGTGCGCAAACAGACGCTGGTGAATGCCGAGCGCTATATCATTCCGGAACTCAAAGAGTACGAAGATAAAATTTTAACCGCCGAAGAGCGCGCGAATGCGAAAGAATATGAAATTTTCGAAGCCTTCCGCGCGAAAGTCCGCGGACACATTCAGGAAATCCAGTCGACGGCAGAAGCGCTCGGCATGCTGGACGTTATTTCCGGTTTCGCCGAAGCAGCCGTGAAGCGCGATTTCGTCATGCCCGTTGTTTCCGATAAAACAGAAATGATGATTGAAGGCGGACGTCATCCCGTTGTCGAGCTGGTGCTTCAGCGCGGGGAATTTGTGGAAAATGACACGCTTCTCAACGGCGGCGATCATCAACTGATTCTGATCACCGGGCCGAACATGGCCGGAAAATCCACTTACATCCGGCAGGTGGCGCTGATCACGCTTTTGGCGCAGGTCGGCTCATTTGTTCCGGCAAAACGCGCGGAGATCGGCATGGCCGACCGCATTTTTACGCGCATCGGCGCATCCGATTATCTGACGCGCGGACAAAGCACCTTTATGGTGGAAATGGTGGAAACGGCCAATATTTTGAATAACGCCACATCGCGCAGTTTGATCGTGATGGATGAAATCGGCCGCGGCACGTCCACGTTTGACGGCGTCAGCATTGCCTGGAGCGTGTCGGAATTTCTCGCGCGCCCCGATGGGCCGAGGCCGAGAACGCTCTTCGCGACGCATTATCATGAACTTACGGAGCTGGAGGAATTATTCCCGGGCGTTAAAAATTATAATGTGACCGTGCATGAAGGCGAGCACGGAATCGTTTTCTTACGAAAAATCGTGCGCGGCGGAACCGACAAAAGTTACGGGATTCACGTCGCGAAACTTGCAGGGCTTCCGGATTCGGTGGTGGAGCGGTCCAAGCAAATTCTCGCTGAGCTCGAGCGTGAACGCATACGCGAAGGCATCGGCACGAAATTGACGGCAAAACGCTCGAAGAAGAAAGAAGAAGAAACAGAGTTACCGTTATTTAAATGAAAGGCTTGTAGTAGCGGCTTTAGCCGCTTAAGAAACGCAGCGAATAAATTCGCGACTACAAACTAAGAAAAGTTCGTAGTGGCGGCTTTAGCCGCTCAAAAAAAGCGAATAAATTCGCCACTACAAACTAAGGAAAGTTCGTAGTGGCGGCTTTAGCCGCTCAAGAAACGCAGCGAATAAATTCGCGACTACGAACTAAGGAAAGTTCGTAGTGGCGGCTTTAGCCGCTAAAAAAAAGCGAATAAATTCGCGACTACAAACTAAGGAAAGTTCGTAGTGGCGGCTTTAGCCGCTCAAGAAAAAAGCGAATAAATTCGCGACTACGAACGAGCGAATAAATTCGCCACTACAAACTAAGGAAAGTTCGTAGTGGCGGCTTTGGCCGCTCAAGAAACGCAGCGAATAAATTCGCCACTACAAACTAAGGAAAGTTCGTAGTGGCGGCTTTAGCCGCTTAAGAAACGCAGCGAATAAATTCGCGACTACAAACTAAGAAAAGTTCGTAGTGGCGGCTTTAGCCGCTCAAGAAACGCAGCGAATAAATTCGCCACTACAAACTAAGGAAAGTTCGTAGTGGCGGCTTTAGCCGCTCAAAAAAAAGCGAATAAATTCGCGACTACGAACGAGCGAATAAATTCGCTACTACAAAAAAACCTATGATCCGCATATTACCCCAGGAAGTTGCCAATAAAATCGCCGCCGGCGAGGTCGTGGAGCGTCCGGCTTCCGTTGTCAAAGAGCTGATCGAGAATTCTCTCGACGCGGGCGCGAATGAAATCGAAATTCAGGTCAAGCACGGCGGCCTGAGCCTCATCCGCATTTCCGACAACGGAAGCGGCATGACCCCGGAAGACGCGCGTCTGAGCGTGGTGCGCTACGCCACGAGCAAAATCAAATCGGTCGAGGATATTTTCAAAATCAGCACCTTCGGATTCCGCGGCGAGGCGCTGCCGAGCATTGCGGCGGTTTCGCGATTCCGCCTGGCGACGCGCGCGAAAGGCGAGGCGGCGGGCATCGAAATTCAGATTGAGGGCGGAGGACTGGCGCGGGAAAAGCAGGCCGGAATGCGTGAAGGCACTGTGATTGAAGTCAAAGATCTTTTTTTCAACACCCCGGCACGCCGGAAATTTCTGAAAACGGAGAGGACCGAGTTAACTCAGGTTACCGAAATTGTAACGCTGATCGCTTTGGCGAATCCAAATGCGCGGTTCATCCTGAAAAATGAGGATGAAACACTGATCGATGTTTCCAAATCACCGGAGCTCAGGAACCGGGTGCGTGAGCTTTATGACGCGGAATTTGAATCACGGCTCATCGAAATTTCAGGCGATCTTCCCGGCGTGCGCATCCGCGGACTGGCGGGCAAGCCCGAGCTTGCCGCGACGCACCGGCGCGATCAGATTTTCTTCGTCAATCAGCGTCCGATTAAAAGTCCGGCGCTCGGATTCGCGCTGAATCAGGCGTTTCACGGTTTGGTGATGGATCATCGTTTTCCCGTCGGCATCATTTTCCTCGAAATCAATCCGGATCTCGTGGACGTAAATGTGCACCCGACCAAACGCGAAGTGCGTATTTCCTCCGAGCGCGCCATTCAGAATTTTATGGTGGAAACGATACGCCGGCATATCCTCGATAAGGATTTGTATCCGGAAATGCCGGCTGGTAGTAGCGACTTTAGCCGCTCAGAAACAGCGAATAAATTCGCCACTAAAAACTTTTCGGTGAAAGAAAGTTTACAAGGGCTGTTCGGGCAGGAAACGGTCGAAGCACTGGGGTTGTCTGCCGCTAATTCCCAAATCCTAATTCCCAACTCCGATTTGGAAAAAATCCGCGTCCTCGGCCAGGTGCATGCGAGTTTTATCGTCGGCGAATATGACGGCGGCATCGTTATCATCGATCAGCACGCCGCACACGAGCGCGTGCAATTCGAGGCAGTGCTGAATTCCTTCGAAAGAGCAAAAGTAGAAAGCCAGGGACTTCTGGTTCCCGTGGTGATGAAACTGACCGCTCAGGAAGAAACCATGCTCAAAGACGCGCTTTCGATTCTGGAAAAAGTCGGCTTCAAAATCGAACCCTTCGGCCCGAGAGCTTACGCCGTTCAGGCCGTGCCTGTTTTTGTGGAAGAAGGGGATGTGGAATCTTTTCTGAAAGGGTATCTTGAGCGCCGGGAAAATTTGCCGGATCATTCACCGGCGACGGCCCGGCAGGAAGAAATTGCGGCGCTGATTGCCTGCAAAAGCCGTTCGGTAAAAGCCAAAGACCGGATGAAGCAGGAGGAAATGGAAGCCCTCCTCGCATCACTTCAAAAAACGAAATCCCCTTTTTCCTGCCCGCACGGCCGCCCCGCCATTTTAAAACTTACCCTCTCGGATTTTGACAGGCATTTTAGACGTAAATAGTTGTGCTACCCTTTAACAAGGGAGTAAAAGCATGGCCGTTCGATGTCCTAAATGTGGGCGGGAATATGACGTAACCCTGTTTCAATTCGGCCGGAAAGTCTTGTGCGTTTGCGGCATAGAAATTGACCTGGCCGCGATGGAAACTCTGGATGAGCTGAAAAATCTTGTCGACAGCATCGAGGAACAGCAAATTCTCGACGTCCTTCAGCGCAAAGCCGACATCATTTCGATGGAAATTCTTAACCCCGCTTTTTCCGCCGTCGATATTCAAATCCATATTGAAGCTCTCCGGGAGGACTTCAAAACCCATTTTCCCGAAAAATCCGACCTGTTTACCATGATCTACGAATCCCGTTTTAGCAGGCTTTGGGAGCAGTTCCGCCAGACCGAAAGCCCCTTCTGATTTGCCCCGCTGCAATTCATCGGCTAAACTTAAATCAGTAAAGCACTTGCGATCATTTTCAACAACGAAACAGATGCGGGGCTTTCATATGAACTGGCGGGATAACATTGGCAAGTGGATGAAAAGAAGAAACACGCCGAATGTAAAAGATTATTTTAATGCTCTCATTGTTTTGTCCTACACCACATGGGCGTTAGTCCCGATCTGTCTTTTTGTCGGATGGTTTGTCTGGGAAATCGGTTTTGTGCTGCCCATTTTTCTCTTTTCATGGCTCGGCGGATTCTCCGTCGTCGTCACTCTCTTCGTTTTTTTCCTCACCAATCTGTGGAAAGATAAAAAACGGCTGATCTGGCTGACATGGTTTTATGTGGCTGTTGTGACGGTCATTGAAACACTGGTGGTTTATTTTTCCGGCGGACTGGTCAGCCCCGCCTATTGGCTTTATTTTCTCACCATTTCGGAACTGATCATCATTCTTACCCCGGTAAAAGGGCTTTCCCTGGCCGTGCTGGATCTGCTCATTTTCATGGGCATGATTTATTTGGAATCGAAGGGAATCATTTCAAAGGAGTATTCTCAGATCGGAGGATTCGACCCGTTTGCCCATTTCCCGAAATTGGTCGGGCAATCCATCGGATCGCTGTGGCTGTTCGCGCTCGGAAGCATATTCTTAAGCATGATCATTTTTAAACTGAAGAAAAAATCCACGGATCTGGAATATTCAAACGCTTTATTGGAGAAACAATCGGAAGAAATGAAGCATCTGCTGGAGTTATCCGATGAGCGCCGGCTGGCGATTGAAATTAAAAATCAGGAGCTCGAAAAAAACAAGGAATCCATTTTCAAGCTCATGCATCACATCGAAGAGGTGAACAAGCGGCTTAGAATTCAGGGCAAGGAAATTGAGAAGCGCAAAAACGAGCTCGAAAAGCTGAACGAAAAACTTCTCATCAAGCAGGAGGAGCTGATCCGTTTCACGGAAGAATTGGAGCGGGCCAACATGGATCTTCAGGAGCTTGATCATATGAAATCGCAATTTATTTCGTCGGTAAGCCATGAAATTCGCACGCCGCTTACGTCAATCCGGGAAGGAATCTCTCTCATTAATGAAAAGGCTTTGGGCCCTCTCAGCCCGCGGCAGGAAAAATTCGTCAATATCGTACAAAGCAATGTGCTGAGACTGTCCGCGCTGATTCACGACATACTGGATCTTTCAAAACTGGAATCGGGTCAGATGGTATTTAGAAAGTGTTCTTTGGATTTGAGGCATGTGATTCACCATGTCATGGAAACGATGAAACCGCTGGCGCTCAAGAGGCAGGTGATTCTAGAGACGTCGTTCAGCCGGGATCTGCCGCTTGTTTACGGGGACCAGGTGCGAATCGGGCAGGTGCTCATGAATCTGATCGGCAACGCTATCAAATTTACGCAGGAGAAAGGAATGGTCGTGGTGGGAGTCCATCGTGCTTCCGGAGACGGCATGGTGCATGTTTCCGTGGTGGATACGGGAAAGGGCATTCCGAATGAGGAAATTCTGGACATTTTCAGCAAATTTCATCAGATCAACCGTGAGGTGGGGGCGGGATCAAAAGGTACCGGACTGGGGCTTCCGATCTGCCAGCAAATCGTGCGTTTGCACGGAGGCAAAATCTGGGCGGAAAGTGAACTCGGTCGGGGCAGTAAATTCTCGTTTACCCTGCCTATTTTCTCAGTCGAAAATTACATGGAAGATTTGTTCCTGGAATTGGTGATGGAATCCGAGCCGCGGGGAAAACAGGTGGCTTTTGTATTGTACAAAATTCTCGGCTTTTCGTATTTAAAGCAAGAGTCGGCGCCCAAGCAAATGGAGCAGTTGTTCGTTCATTTTACCGATGTGGTTTTGTCGAAAACCCGCCACGAGGCGAAAGTGGTGACGGATTCCGAAAACGGATTTGTGCTCGTGCTGGAAAGTTCCGCTGAGGAAAGCATCGATAAGGAAATGTCGGAAGTCGAGAGCGCTTATAACAACGCAAGTTTCTTTTTGGGGAACAGGGAAGTATCGCTCAAATTTCATATGGCCAAAGCCATTTATCCGAGGGACGGAGACGCAAAAGAAAAATTGTTGAATTTTCTTGGAATTCAGCAGGAATCGCTGGTGCAATTTAAACCCTAAAAGGAGCCGGGTCATGGGTGACAACGGAAATAAAAAAATTCTGATTGTGGATGACGAAGTGGATATTGTGGAGCTTCTCAAGCTGCGGCTTGAAATTAACGGTTTTTTCGTGATGACCGCGCTGGACGGGGTGGAGGCCCTTGAGCAGATCGATAAAGTTATTCCCGATCTCGTCCTGATGGACGTGAAAATGCCGCGTCTGAACGGATACAAAGTGACAAAGGCGATACGCGATAATCAAATCACGCAGCATATTCCCATTTTTTTAATTACGGCCCTGAGCAAATACACTTCAAATATTGCCGAACAATGCCGGGAACTGGGCATCAACGGGGTTTTTTACAAACCGTTTGATTCGAGTGAGTTGATTCGGAAGATCCGTGAATGCCTGCGTTTGACGGTGTGAAGAAATCATGTAGTGGCGACTTCAGTCGCTTTGTTCGTAGTGGCGACTTCAGTCGCTGGTTTGTAGTGGCGAATTTATTCGCTATTTTTTGAGCGGCTAAAGCCGCCACTACGAACCAGCGAATAAATTCGCCACTACAAACCAGCGACTGAAGTCGCCACTACGAAAAGCCGCCACTACAAACAAAAGGAGGAGTCTATGAGGATAGCCAATAAAGTAAAATGTGCCAGTTTTTTTCTGGGTTTGTTTGTGTTATTGTGCGGAACGGTTTGGGCCCAGGCTTCCGCCGGGCAAACGTCCGTTCCGGCGGCCGAGCAGCCGGCCGAGAAAAAAGCAGGGAATCCGGTCATCGATATTCCGGGCGGCGTGCTGGGTGTTTTGTACGGAGGTTTTGACGGATTCGGCTCCATGTTCGACGGATTTGTTACGGGCGATAAACCGCCGGGCGGCAGCAATCAGGGAAAACAGGATCCGGAGCCTTTACGCAGTTTTCAGGGCCGTTACGGTCAATTGATGCAGTTCGATTACGGGGTCGAAGGAACGAATAGATTTGCTAATGAAAGTCAAGAACAGTAATACGAGAAAAACTTCTTTGCGCGGGCTCACTGAAACTGAGCTCAAGGAATTTGCCGTTTCTTTGAGGGAGCCCGCTTACCGGGGTGAGCAGTTGGCTCATTCAATCTACGCTGAAAATATTTTTGACTGGAACAAGATCAAAAATCTTCCGAAGAATTTTCTCGAGAATCTCCGTGAAAATTGCGTTTTATCCGACATCGAATATGTCGAGACAGCGGGATCACGCGATACGTCGGAGAAATTTCTCTTCCGCACCCATGACGGACATTTTCTCGAAACGGTTTTGATCCGTAAAAACGGACGGAACACCGTCTGTCTTTCCACCCAGCTCGGCTGCAAAATGAACTGCTCGTTCTGCGCCAGCTCCAAGGAAGGATTTATCCGGAATTTATCCGTGTCCGAAATCGTCAATCAGCTTGCCGAAGTAAAACGGCGGATCGAAGAACCGGTGCACAATCTGGTTTACATGGGTATGGGTGAGCCGCTTGAAAATTTCGACGCCGTCATGAAATCCATCGAAATTTTCAACGCGAGCTGGGGCTACGGAATCGGTTCGCGTCATATTACCGTTTCTACGGTAGGGCTTGTGCCCGGCATAGAAAAATTTTCCGATAAAAAGCTCAGGCAAATACGGCTTTCGATCTCAATCCACACGCCGTTTGAAGAAACCCGGAACCGGATCGTTCCGATCAACCGGAAATATTCGCTCAAAACACTGGTAGAGACGCTTAAGAAGGAGCGCAAAAAATTCGGACGGGAATATACGTTTGAATACACGCTCCTCAAAGATGTCAATGATTCGGATAAAGATGCCCGTGAGCTCTCAAAAATTGCGCGCGATGTGGGCGCGAAGGTGAATTTAATCGCATACAACCCGATCGCGGACGCCGATTTTGAGCGTCCCGAGCTCGACCGCATGCGCCAATTCCGCCGCATTCTGGATGAGCACCATGTCCGCAACACCCTGCGCATTTCCTCCGGGGTCGACATCAATGCCGCGTGCGGGCAGCTCAGACTTCACCGGGAGATGGAGAAAGGATAATGTTCGTAGTTTGTAGCAGCGGCTTCAGTCGCTCAAAAAAACAGCGAATAAATTCGCCACTACCAACTGCGAAAAGTTCGTAGTTCGTAGCAGCGGCTTCAGTCGCTCAAAAAACGCAGCGAATAAATTCGCCACTACAAACTGCGAAAAGTTCGTAGTTCGTAGTGGCGGCTTCAGTCGCTCAAAAAACGCAGCGAATAAATTCGCCACTACAAACTGCGAAAAGTTCGTAGTTCGTAGCAGCGGCTTCAGTCGCTCAAAAAACGCAGCGAATAAATTCGCCACTACCAACTGCGAAAAGTTCGTAGTTCGTAGTGGCGACTTCAGTCGCTCAAAAAAACAGCGAATAAATTCGCCACTACCAACTGCGAAAAGTTCGTAGTTCGTAGTGGCGACTTCAGTCGCTCAAAAAACGCAGCGAATAAATTCGCCACTACCAACTGCGAAAAGTTCGTAGTTCGTAGCAGCGGCTTCAGTCGCTCAAAAAACGCAGCGAATAAATTCGCCACTACCAACTGCGAAAAGTTTGTAGTTCGTAGTGGCGGCTTCAGTCGCTCAAAAAACGTAGCGAATAAATTCGCCACTACAAACTGCGAAAAGTTTGTAGTTCGTAGTGGCGGCTTCAGTCGCTCAAAAAACGCAGCGAATAAATTCGCCACTACAAACTGCGAAAAGTTCGTAGTTCGTAGTGGCGACTTTAGTCGCTGCGTTTCTTAATCATCCCAACCTTTTCCATAATGGCCGATTGGGTAATTTTTCATCTGCTTTTCAATCCAATCATCCCCAAATTTTATTCTGAAAAGTTCAAAGCTTGACCATTTCCATTCTCCCGGCGTTTTAACATACCCATGTTTGACCGGATTGAAATGAATGTAATTAAGAGTGGTGTGATAATGAACATCACTCCTGATTAGCCTGTCTGAATATTTGAACCAAATCTTTCTATTTTGAATCCCATCTTCTTTATTCCAGAGATAAGATGTTTTTCCATGCAATTGTTTGATTAATTTCTGAATTGGATTGAAATTTTCGACTTTGGTCATGAAATGATAGTGATTTGGAAGAATTACCCAGGCATGCGGTTTGATTTTTATTTCTGCTGCTAAACAGAAAAAATATTCTAAAAAATAATTTCTTCTGATTGGGTCGAGCAGTATGGGTTTGTGTTCGTAAATCGCCGCAGTAATTAAATAGATGCCGGCTTCTTTTTTGAAATGCGGAGGGCTGTGAAAAGGGAAGCCCCGTTCTTTTCTGTGCCGTAGTATTTCTTTCTTTTCTATCTTATTTAATTTTCTATACTCGTACATAACATTAACTTTTAGCGACTAAAGTCGCCACTACCAACAGTTTTATAATCTTTCCACGGCTGTTCGACGTTGCGATATTCCAACTCCCGCGTGAGATAGCTTCCCGTCAAAGCGTCAAGATGCGCCGTCAATTCCTCGATTCTCTGCATCAAATCGATCCGGAGCAGGGGATCCGCCGGCAGTTCGAGGAAAAATTCCGTGATTTTTCTCTGCCGCTCGAAATAAATGCGCGTGACATTGGCGAGCAATTCGTTGCGCAGTTCCGCCATCAGTTTGCTGCGCGTATCAATCGAAGTTTGGTCGGTGCTCCAGACCAAATCCGCAAGATTCCAGCTCACACTGATGTCTTCATCCCACGAAGTTTCTTCGGGCCCGATAATGAAGACATCGCTGGTGTTTGTCGAGCCGCGGTCAATGTCGATATTCTGGTCATGGGAGCGGGTTAAACCGCCGGATAATCGGGGGAGAAAATTCCGGATCCGCGACTGCCGGTGCCAATTCCTGATTTTTTCGGGATTCAAATCGCCGTAACGTACGGCGGCCTGCTGGACGTCCCGTACCGTAGGCTCGCTCGAAAGGTGTTCTTCAAGTTCGTTTAAGGATTCTGCCGGAATGTCTGCGGATGCGGACAGCTCTGCTGCTTCAATTTCCACGCCCGCAGGCAGAATGAGCCGGAAAGCACCGATCGTATTGACCGCGAAAAGTTTTCCGCCGCCGGAGGAATTGAAATTAATATCGTGGATATCAGTGTTTTCAAGGCCGTCGATGATGGCTTTCCACCGTTTTTTATTTATCTCAAATTCATAAACTCCCGATGAAGCCGCCGCAAAAAGCCTTCCGTTTTCCGCCGTAAGAAGTTTTCTGATTTGGCCGGATTGAAAACCATGCATGGGGAATAATTGCCAGGACCGGCCCTGATCCCCGCTTTCCAGCAGGTTGTTCTCGGATGCCAGTAAAACGGATTGATTCCGGCGCGCTACATCCAGAAGCCGGTTGGAAGGACGAATCGATTCTTCCGGATTGTTTTCTTCTTTTGAAAACGGGATTTTATAAAGAAGCGTTAAATCCTTTCCGTCACGGCTCAGAGAAAAAAGCGAAGAAGAGGTAAGGATCAAATAATGGCTTTCCGGCTGTTCCGGAGGAAGAATTTTCAAAATTTCTTCATTGTCGAAAGAAAGTATTTCGCGGGTCCATTTTTCTCCTCCGTCCAGGCTCCAGAAAAGTCCGTTTCCGGTGCCGAGAAAAAGAATGTCGGGATCCATCGGGTGAAATGCCAGTGAGACGCAATTCCGCTCTTTTTTACCTGCGGAAGAGAAAAGCAGATCAAAATGATTCCCAAAATCATCGCTGGCGAATAGCCCTTCTGTGGTTGCCGCATAAATCGAAGAAGATTTGTGCGGAGAAATATAAATACGGTGAATGGCTGCGTCCGTACCGCCCGGGAGGTCAAAGACCCGGGTCCATCCGGAGCCTTCATCGAGGCTGCGCCAGAGACAATGACGGGAGTCCAGGAAGATGATCTGAGGGGTCACACTCGAGGTTATGATGGAACCGAAGTGTGCTTCAAGGACTCCCGAAGAGATTTTCCGCCATTCGGGCCGTGAGGCCGGCGGCTGGGCCGGCAGCGGATTGCAGGTGCCGGCAAAAATCAAAATAAAAAAAAGGAAAACAAAGCGCTTCATGATGTACGGCAGTATATTTTATTATTAATATTTGTCAATATTTATTTTAATTAAATAAATAATTAATCCCGGTTTGTGGCAGCGACTTCAGTCGCTGACAAAGAGCGAATAAATTCGCCACTACGAACGAAGTTTGGTAAACTGCAGGGCGCTTTTTATCCGAAAGGAATCAATATGGGTTTTAAATGCGGCATTGTGGGGCTTCCCAATGTCGGCAAAACAACCATCTTCAACGCGCTCACGCAGGGACATGAAGAAATTTCCATCGTCCCATTCTCCACTATTCATCCTAAAAGAGGGGTGGTGCCTGTTCCGGATGAGCGCTTGATCGGCCTTGCGCGCATACTCAAGCCCAAGCGCACGGTTCATGCCCACATGGAATTCATGGATATCGCCGGTTTAATAGAAGGCGCTTCGCAGGGTGCCGGACTTGGTAACACCTTTCTGTCGCATATCCGCGACATGGACGTCATTTTGCACGTCGTGCGCTCTTTCGAAAGCGAAGAAGCGGTGCATGTGCTCGGAAGTATCGATCCCATGCGCGACATTAAAATTGTGAATATGGAGCTGATCCTTAAAGATATTGAAACGATCAACAAGCGCATCCAGAAATGCGAGCAGAAGGGGCTTTCGGTCAAAGAAAACCAGGCGATGGCGGAATTGCTTCAGGGAATCAAACTGGCGCTGGAGCAGGAACATCCGGCACGTCATCTCGATTTATCTCATGAAGACCTTCACCGTTTGCGCGATGTTCATCTTTTCACTCTGAAACCGGTTTTGTATTGTATTAATGTGAGCGAGAATGATTTGCCTGGAGGCGGGAAATGGGAGAAAGACCTTGCGGCATTTGCCGAATCCGACCAGGCCAAAATCGTTTTCATGTGCGGCATTCTGGAAGAAGACCTTTCAAAAATTACCGATCCGGAAGAGCGCAAAAAAATTATCGAAGATTTTTTGCTGGAACAATCGGGTCCGGCGAAAGTCGTGAGCCTCGGCTATGAGCTTTTGGATAAAGTCACTTTTTTTACGTATGACCACGATGAAGTGCGGGCCTGGACCATTCCCGGCGGCATACACGCGCCGCAGGCCGCCGGACATGTGCATACGGATATGGAACGCGGATTCATCCGGGCAGAGGTGATTAAATGGAATGAATTGGTCGAGGCCGGCTCCGTCCACCAAGCCAAAGAAGACGGCCATTTCCGGGTGGAAGGAAAAGATTACGTGGTACAGGACGGGGATGTCATACATTTTAGGTTCAACGTTTAATTAAATCCGAAATCCGAAACAAATTTCAAATCCGAAATTCGAAATCTTAAACGTTAGAATTTCAGGTTTTTCGTGCTTGTTTCGAGTTTCGATATTCGGATTTCGAATTTGGGGGGTGGTTATGGGTTTCCGCTGCGGTATTGTCGGCCTTCCGAATGTCGGCAAATCAACGATTTTTAACGCCCTCACCAAAGCCGGTGCGGCGGCATCGAATTATCCCTTTTGTACGATTGATCCGAATGTCGGCATCGTTCCCATGCCGGACCTGCGTCTTGATAAACTCAGCGAAATGTATCAACCAGACAAAAAGACGCCCACCACGCTTCAATTCGTCGATATTGCGGGCCTCGTCAAGGGCGCGAGCGAAGGCCAAGGCCTCGGCAATCAATTTCTCGGGCATATCAAAGAAGTGGACGCGATTCTTCATGTCGTGCGCTGTTTTGAAGACGAGAATATCGTTCATGTTTCCGGCAGTGTGGATCCGGTACGCGATATCGAAGTGATTGATACGGAATTATGTCTGCGCGATCTGGATACTTTGGAAAAGCGTCTCGACAAAACGGAAAAACTTGCCCGCGGCGGCGACAAACTTGCCAAAGAGCAGCTTCCAGTTTATCAAAAAGTAAAACAGGGCTTGAGCGAGGCCAAACCTGTCCGCAAGCTTGGGTTGACGGATAAAGAAAAAGAAATTTTGAAAGACCTTCAACTGCTCACAATCAAACCGGTGCTTTATTGCTGTAATGTCGCCGAAAAAGATTTGCCCGGCGGCGGACCGCTCGTCAATGTGGTGAGGAAACTTGCCGAAGCGGAAGGGGCCAAAGTCGTCGTCATTTCCGGGCAGGTGGAAGCCGAGCTTGCCGAACTCGCGGATGAGGAACGCGAAAATTTCCTGAAAGAAATGGGGCTTAAAGAATCCGGACTGAACCAGCTCATCCGCATCGGTTACGAGCTTCTCGGGCTGATCACGTATTTTACCGCCGGAAAGCAGGAAGTAAGGGCCTGGACCATCGAAAAAGGAATGAAGGCGCCTCAAGCGGCGGGCGTCATCCATACTGATTTCGAGCGGGGCTTTATTCGCGCTGAAGTGATGCGTTTTGAGGATATTGTTTCACTGGGCAGCGAAAAGGCCGTGAAGGAAAAAGGCCTGATGCGCGTTGAAGGCAAAGAATATGTCGTTCAAGATGGAGACTGCATGTACTTCCGGTTTAATGTATAACTCCTAACCCATGAGTAAATGCTCGTAGTAGCGACTTTAGTCGCTTTTTAAGGGATTAAAGTCCCCACTACAAACAGCGAATAAATTCGCTACTACGAACTGCGCTCCAAATTTTCATTCCTATCCTAACCCATGAGTAAATGCTCGTAGTAGCGACTTTAGTCGCTTTTTAAGGGATTAAAGTACCACTACAAACAGCGAATAAATTCGCTACGACGAACTGCGCTCCAAATTTTCATCGCTATCCTAACCCATGAGTGAATGCTCGTAGTAGCGACTTTAGTCGCTTTTTAAGGGATTAAAGTACCACTACAAACAGCGAATAAATTCGCTACGACGAACTGCGCTCCAAATTTTCATCGCTATCCTAACCCATGAGTAAATGCTCGTAGTAGCGACTTTAGTCGCTTTTTTTTAAGGGACTAAAGTCCCCGCTACAAACAGCGAATAAATTCGCTACTACGAACTGCGCTCCAAATTTTCATTACCTGCACTAAAGGCATAATCATGCCATAGGAAGCTGTTCTGCTTTCTGTTCTCCTTTCTGTCAACTGTCTTCTGTCATCCAGCGCATTTAATCCCATATGTTATAATTGGTTATGAAAATGTCAGTTTAGAATTTGACATTTTAGATTTATGTGCTAGATTTTTAACAACTTTTTTAAATCTTATTAATGTTTAAAAGAGTGAGAGGAAAATCTGCATGACGAGTAAGATGAGCAGAAGCCTAATGAAGATTCTCGTTTTATTCACAACTTTAACTTTTGCTTCCACGAATTTATTTGCCCAAGCCCCGCAGGCATCGATCGCTCCGATTCAAAACAGCCGGCTCGTAGAATTTACGAAAAACTTCCAGATTCCGTCCGATTTGGGCGAGATCACATCTTTATCTATTCCTCAATCCGGAGCTTCGGAGCCGAATAAACTTTTTATCCATATTCAGGACGCGCACGCCAACGAAGTCGCCCAGAGAAAAATTGTTTCCATTCTCGAGTATCTGCATGAAAACTACGGAATAAACACATTCGGTTTTGAGGGAGCTCAGGGTTCTCTTGATCCGCAAGTGCTCCAAATTTCGCCTAATCAGAAGACAAACATGAAAATAGCGGATTACCTTTTGAAAAAGGGGGAGCTTACCGGAGGGGAATTTTTTACGCTGAAAACAGCAGGCGCTGCGGACCGTCCGCGCGAATTGGTCGCTTCCGGCATCGAAGACGGGAAAATCTATTCGCGGGACCTCAAACTGTTCCGTCAGGGGCTCAGCAATGCGGAGCAACTAGGTGCGGTTCTCGATAAACTCGTTTCGAGCGTTAACCGCGTTAAAAACGGGGAGTTCTCGAAAGAGCTTAATAAATTTGACCGTCTGTATCAGTCCTTCCGAAGCCGCGATGATAAGAATGTTCTTCAGTTTTTTGAGGAAATCAGACGGAAGGCCAAAAGCGTTCTTGATCAGGATATAAACGACCCCCGTCTTCAGAGAGACTATCCTCAGCTCGTCCGTCTTGCGAATATGTCTGACGATGACCGCACCATTAACGCGGAGCAGGCTAAATCACAGTCGGAAAAGATCGCCTCTATTTTGGAGAAGAGTCAGTCAAACGCCGAATTGATCGCAATCCATCAGAACATCCTGAAAAATATTTTTGCCGGAAAAAATCCGTCGCGGGAGCCTTTTTTGTCCTGGAGGGAATGTTTTGAGTCGATGAAATCGATCGTGAATGCCCAGGGATATCATTGGAAGCAATTTGACGCGTTCCAGAAATATGCCAAGAGGTTGATCCTTCAGGAAGAGCTGATGAGTTTGGGCATGTTCCAGGAAATCGATTCCATTGTTTATCAAATCGAAATCAAAATTGCCTCCTCTGAAAATGACATGAATTTAATCAATCTGGATCGCGACATGCGCGCATTTCTCTCGCTGATGAAACTAGAGGCTTTGCGGAATGATGTGGACGGAGTCGGAAAAGACCGTTCGGGATATTATGACGATATTCACATGCGTTTCGAAAATGCGACTGCGGGCGGAAGCGGCATCACTCAGGCCGACTGGTATAATCTTCACGAGCAATTTGATTTGGCCATGAAATTTTATGACGGGGCAGGCCAGAGGGAAAAAGCCTTTGTCTCCCGTCTCACGGAATTGTCCGATCAGAATCAATCGAATTTTGCCGTTTTTGTCACCGGCGGATTTCACACGAAGGGAATCGGCGAGGAGCTTCAAAAGAACAATATCGGATTTATTTCCATTATGCCTGCCCTGCCTGCGGAAGATACGGCGGCGCTGGCCGGCCGGTTTGAGAAGCTTTATGAGGAAGGAATGCTTGGCCGGCGCAAAACCATTTTTGATAAGTCCGGAATTGTCGACCGTTTGATTATGGTGTCCCCGGAAGAATTTATTAAGCTCGAGGGATGGGAGCGCGACTGGGTCAAGGAAGTCATGGAGTCGATTGTCCGTGAAGGCATCGTACCCTTGGTTCAGGATTTGAGAAGCGCGGACCCTACTATAGATAGTCTGGAAGAAATTGCCTCGGCAATCGAGACCCGGCTCCGTGAAAATCAGTTTTTAGCCAAAGAGAATGTCCTTGTCCAGGCCGTTGACGGAAAGCTGAGATTCAGCTGGGACAGTTTCCGCTCCGGCTATGAACTCCCCGCAGACGCGCTTGTTAATATCGTGAAAATCCTCCAGGAAAAAGAGGCCCCGGAACCGGTTATAGAAGAGGCCCCCGAACTTGCCAGCAAGGCGGCGAGCTTGGGAGATTCGAGATGGAGTATTTCTAAAAAGCAAGTGATTGGCGGTTTTGCCGTGCTGGGAGCGGCGCTGGCCGGGATATTTGCCGGAGGATATTATGCATTCACGCGAGTTCGACCCATCGAACCTTCAGCCGTGATCAGCGAAACGATTTATGCTCCTGATGGTTCGAAAGAGATAGTTATCGAAGATGGAACTGTTAAAGCAGTCCGTGAATTTATAAAAGAGGGTGAACGATTGCAACCTATCGAACCTATTGAACCTTCAGCCGGTAGGAGCGAAACGATTTATGCTCCTGATGGTTCTTCGAGCGAAACGATTTATGCTCCTGATGGTTCGAAAGAGAGAGTTATCGAATATGACTCTGATGGAATTGTTAAAGCAGTCCATGAATTTATAAAAGGGGATGAAGTAAAAAAAATAGAGCGATTCGAAGGCCGCTCGCTGGGTGCTGAAGAAAAGAAAGCGGAAGAAATAATTCAGCCGGAAGGAAAATTGAGCCGGAGAACCGTTCTGAAATGGGGATTAGCAGCCGCTTCGACAGCCGTGTTGGGTTTAACGGAAGCCGCCTGCGCTCCGAGAGAGTCAGGGGGTACCTTCGTCGCAGTCTCCCTGCCGGTTCTGGACATGAGCCAGATTGCCTTGGTGGATGACGCGCAGACCTCAAACTTAACTCAGGGACAGCCGGGAATTACGCCTCCGGGCCAGCAGGTCCCGGCAGGAAAAATTGAGCAGCTGACCACGGCATCGGTGACGGGCGGCAGCACACCGAACACAAAAGTATTCAAGAGAACGGGTAAATCCTTCACCTTTGATTTTGAGCACACGCAGGGTCAGTTTTCCGGCATTACTTTTTCGCGCAATAATTTTGACGACAATAACGGGGCCATTCCGGCCAATATTCTTCCCGATGATTTTATCGACGCCAACGTGCTGGGAAGGGAACTGGTTTTCAATCTCGAAAAGGAAAAAAGCGTTGGGCTGGGCCGCATCAAATTGGAATTTCAGGACGATGCCGGCAATCGGGTTGCGTTCGAGCTCGCGAATTTCAATTTTGTGGATCAGCCGAATACCACTCCGCCCGTGCATAAGGCGACTGTACGCGTGAAACTCGACAGCAGCAACTTTCCTTCTAATTTCAATCTGAGAAAATTTTCCGCGAATCTGGTGAGCGATAATCCTATTAATGAAACAAAAACGTTCCGGGGCCAGTTAAGAGTCAATGTCCAGGGAACGGACGGTTTGTACCGCGTGCAGGCGGCGAACGCTGCCGTTGCCTTGAATCAGACTTCAGACCTGCTGCCTCTGATTCGTCCGACTCTTTTACCCAGAGCAGCCGTAATTGCTCCGATCGGAGGCGCTGTTGCTTTCAACGATGTTCAGCTTAGAGACCTTACGACCCTAATTACCGAGGTGACTGCCAGAATTCCGTCCGGAAAATTCGGCGGGGCCACCACTCTGGTGGATGACAACGCGGACCCACTCACCGACACCGATTTGTTCGACGGAACCGGTCTCGTACAGCAGGGCGCTTTGGTGCTGAACCATCAGTTTATGCCGGGATCCGATTTGCCGGATCAAACGATTGTCGAAATAATCAGCTTTGATCTCATTACGAAACGGAGTATACGGTACCGCACCTTGGTTGAAGGCTTGCGCAATCAAAACCAGTCGATATCTATTCCGATGACGGCGGATATTCTTCCCGACGGTTTTGTTGTCGGCGGTCCTCAGGGGGGAATACAAAGCTTGCCGAATTTGGTTTATGAGACGGCTCCCGTGGCTCAAGGCCAGGCGGTGGTTACCAAGAACGTTAAATCCCAGATTCAATTTCAAGGCTACGGAAATGCGCAGTCTTCGCTCGCCAGTGTCGGAACGGCGTATGAAGATTCCGAGGTTACGAACTTTTCAACTTATGGCGGCGTGTCCGGCCAGTCGACGATTGCCCTGATTCCCGGAAGCGCGCCCGGCACTCAGCTGAACAATGTGGACGCGGCGAACCGCGACCTGGTGTTTCCCGCAAATCCGCCGGTGAATCAGATTTCCGGAATCAGAATTACCCCGCCGGCAGGCCAGCGGTTTAGATTAGGCGAAACCATTCGAATCAATGAGCAGTTGATGCAAATGGCGGGACCGCTCAATAACCGCTCCAAAGTTTTTGTCATTCAATACAATCCGGTGTCAGGCCAGCCGGTACAGAGATCGCTTCCGGTTATTTTCGGCACCGCGGTTCCCGGAAATAAGATCGGGTATGCAATTTTCACGAACGATGTCGTAATTCCCGCGGGTGCGCTGCCCGGCAACGAAGCGGCCTCGATCGACATCTTCTTCGGCCATGATTTTGATCCCAATGTTACGAACACCAACAACATCACTCAGCGCGTCACCGCCCAGGCGCAGAGTTTGGGCTCGGTAGCCGATAAGCTGCGCGGGGCAGAAGAAATAGAAATTTTTATCAGCGGAAAAGACAGATTCACCATTCAAGTGAAAGGCACGTTTAGTATCGATGTCAGGAATTTAGAGCCCGAGGAATATCAGGATGTCATTTCAGCGCTCTACGACAGAAAAGACAATCTTAAAGTAATGAATGTCGGAGGCAATAAAGATCAGATCAGGAAAGAAGAATTTATTTCCTATTTGGGCGGGGAAATAAAAGCAGAGAGTTTGGGGGATGCATCTCAAGCTTTGATTAATGAAATAAGGTTGAATCGAGCGAAATTCTTGAAAAAGGGAGCGCTGGTTTTTGATGTGGATGGCACAATCCTTAATAAAAAGGGAGATCAGTTAGGGAACTATCCCGATTTCATCGATGGTCTTCTCACTCTGATGAAGCAGGGCGTGCCTGTGGCAATTATTTCCGGCAATTCGGTTCACGAACAGATGCCGAGAATTGTTAATCCTATCAGATCGGCACTTGGGGCTGATCAAAGCCCTATCAGTAGATTGACACTTTATGCCAACGGTGGAGCGACACGTATCGATTTTAATGAATCGGGAAATCCAGTTCGCGAGAATGCGTACAATCAGCAATTTTACAGAATCACCGATGAGGATTTGAAAAATATTCAGTCGGCGCTTGTTGAGTTAGGAAAGAAACAATTTGGTCTTACCCCGGAACAAGTTACGGAGTGGCAAAAATGGTACGCCGGAATCAAAGATTTTGGCCCGGTGACGTTTGAACTTCCATGGACAAAAAGCGAGGGCGGGTATGAGGCTCCTGTTATTCCAGTCGGTGAAATGAGAGGAATGGTTCAGGCTCCATGGGTTGAAGACCGGGACCGCGTCCAGCTTTCGATCAAACTGCTTCCGAAAACTCCAGTGGATATCCGGCTAAAAGAAGTGGCAGCATCTGTGAAAAGAGTGCTCGGACCGAATGCCGATCGATTCGATTATTATCCGGGCGGATTCGCAAGTTTGGACATCAATCCTAAGGGAGTGAATAAAGCAATAGCGCTCACGGATCTCATAGAAGCTTTTGACCGTGATCCTAGTCAGGTGTTTTATTTTGGAGACGAGTTTTATCGCCAGATGGATGAGAAGGATTCTAAGAAGATAAAGAAGCTTGGCAACGATGTTTCCATTCTTGAGGTTTCAGCCGTGCGCCCCGTTGCTGTAAACGAAGCAGCAAATGCCCTGATAGATGATCCCAATCATCGAATCAGTTGGATCGGTCATTCGCCCCAAGCAACGCATCAGACGGTCATTGAAATCGCCAATCAAGTCGGCGCGGCAAGTCTGGGGCGGCACGAATTCGACGACCTCCGAGAGATCATCTTCAAAGAATTGAAATCACAGGCGCGCAGTGCAAAGGAAGTCAAAAATTTGGTTTCAGGATTTGATCCTATTTATGAAGGCAACGTCGTTGAAGTCCATGTGTTGTGGACAATATTGGTTCAGCGTTATGGACAAATTTTAGGAATCGATGCGGATGAAATCATTGCACCTCTATGGAAAGCAATTGTTCGCCTGGCAGCAAATGATGTGCTGAAGGACATAAATTCTTCCGAGCCTGTTACAGTTGTCACTGACTCGGACATGGCTCCTTTTAAGGAATTTGCGCGGGAATTTTTCATTGGAAGCAAAATTATGTCTGAATCCATGGGTTATGATTTTCTGATCCGGAATTTCGCCGACACTGAGAATAAAGATTTCAACGATCTTGTCCGAACGGTCATTAATTCGGCCCGCGAAGAGGCCAGGGCCGGCAGTTTGGGCGGGAAGATCAAGGGAGCGAGTTTGGGGAAAAAGACCGCACAGGAGGGTGTTGCGGCAGTGCAAAACTCAATTCTCGCCTCACCGGATTTAACCGACTCCATTTTCCCCCTGCTTGAGGCATTGGTGATCCGCTTTCCGGAATTTTCGAGAGAGAAAATCGCGTCGATTTATGCGCTGGTCACCGCCCAGGTTCTTGCCGAATTTATCGTTCAGGAAAAACAGGCCCCGGCCGTGATTCAGCACCAGATTCAGGTGCTCGAGAAGGTGTACGCTACTTTCGGACGCATTCAGCAGGGCTACGGTCTTGAAGTGGAAGTGATCGGCGAGCACTCTTTGACGCCGGATTCCGAGAAAAATATTCTGGCAACGCTGAGACTGCATCCCCAGCTTTTCCTCTATATGGTTTCCACCTCTCCGGAAAAATTGTCTGAGCATGCGAAGGTGATGGAAAAAATCCGGAACGCAACTGATTTTTCGGGCAAGCCCATCGGAATCCGTTTCGGCATTGTCAATGCCACGCCTCAAAATCTTGCTTCCGAGCTCCGGCGCATTCCGGTCGCCGTATTTAACCTTATGAATGAATTCGGCCCGGAATTGGGCATCAGGGAAAAGCCGAAAAATCAGGGACAGCTTATGGAGCACACCGTGATCATCGGCGTGCCGGACAGTCTCGAAGCTGCCGATCTGGCTTATGCCAATGCCATCAAGATTCAAAACGATATTACAGAAACCAGTCCTACATTCATTTCCGATTTCGCCGTAATCCGCCTGCTTGGCGGACATATTGCGGTGAAATCCTACGCCGGATTGTCGCCAGAGCTTAAGGCGGCGCTTCCCGGCAAAAAGGCCTCTGCCACCAGCCTTCTCGGTGAGCGCCTGGCCGAGCTTCAAAAAGAAATCAGGGCCGTTATTGCGGTTCTTGTTGCTGCGTAAGGACTTTCGTTATATTCCAAGGATAGGAATTTGACTCATCTAAAATCAGTGAGCACAGTTCCTCTAATTTTCTCGGAGGAGAAAGGTCCGGAATTTATGCGATTTTCCATTAAGAGGCTGTTGTCTCTGGCAACTGCGCTAATATTTCTTTCAACGCAGATGAGCCCGGTTTATGCCCAAAATATCCAGGATTTAGCGGCGCAGACCGCTGCCGAGGAAAATAAAAACACGCCCGCGATTACGGCTGCCGAAGCTTACGCGAAACAGTACGCACAAAGCGCCACAGGCCAAATTCAATCTCCCGGAGTTCCCGACACGTTTCATTTTATTTCCGGTGACAATGCAATTCAGCCGGTCAAAGGGGTCAGACCCCTTGAAGAGAAGGGGTCTGACCCCTTTGGCTATTCGTTTGACGAAGCGCGCGATTTGTTCCGCAGCGAATTTTCTACCGCAGTAATTCTTGAAGCAATAAGAGAAGAAGATTTAAAGGCTTTGACCGAGTTTCCTTTCGAAGTGGGGCTTGCGATTCTGCATGGCGAGCTCGTCATGTTTTCCAGCGGCAATGAATCGGAAATCAACATTCTGAATCCCGTGAGTCAACTGCTAGAGGAAGCCGAGCTCATCGCGCATTCGCATCCCGTGGGGCACTCTATCACTCAGCCCGGCGGCCAGGACATTCAGCTTGCGGGAAGCCTTACCGAATATGTCGTCTCCCCGGCGGGGATTTATGCCTATAACCATGACGGAATAAAAAATTCCAACAAACCTTTTTCATACGGCTACTTGTCCGACGAGATCAGCCGCACGCTCGAGCGCGCGCGGTTAAGCGGCACGGCCAACGAAATGCTTGCCCGGGAAAAGCTGAATGAATTTATCCGACAGATGGATTTGCTGAATCAAGCGGCAGCCGATGAGCGCGTACTGTTCCGCTCCGGAGCGGTGATCGGACCGAATCCGGGTTTGAATGCGGGAAATATCACTGCCTTGCCGTCGCCGCCGGACGTTCTCTTAACGGGCGGGTCGAGCGCCGGTTCCGCCGTGAATCAGCCTTCCGGTTCCTCCGTTCATCTGAACTACAACATATCTACTGTAGGCTCTTATGCGGGGATTACTTTGAATTATGATAATTTCGGCACACAGAACATTGAGTCGCAGAATTTGTCTCAGCTTCAATCACTGATTTTCGGTCTTCGCTCGAGTGCTGCGCAGATCAAAGTTGAGATTACCGATGCCGCTAATAACAGGGATTTTTTTATCCTGACGGGCATCGGGACCGCGGACCGCTTTTACCAAATGAATATGAATTTGTTTTCTCCGGCGGTTGACCGCTCGCGAGTCACGCAAATCAATTTTATTGTCGATCAAACCGGAACTATGCCGGCGAATTATGTGGGAACGCTGGATTTAACCTTCGCGAATTTGAATGTCACCGGCAATCAGGCGCCCGACCCCAATTTGACCGCCGCGAATGTGACAAGCTTGCCGGGTTCGCCGTCGCCGGTTCTGGTTGGAAGCAACCATTTGCCGGGCTCGGTCCTGACACAGCCCAGCTCCAGTCAGCTGAATTTCACCTATAATTTGCTTCAGAATGATTCTTTTGCCGCAGCGGTTTTGACTTATGACGATTTCAGTTCCCCGGCCGTTCAAACGGGAAATTTGAGCAATCTTCCCAACAATGAAATCATCATCGGCGTCTCGGGGCCTGCCGGTTCTATTCTTCGCATCGAGTTTGAGGAGGAACTTTCAACTCCGCAGAATCCGATCAAAGATTTCCTGAATCTCGGGCCGATGAACGGCGCGGAACAGTTTTACCGGATCAATCTGAACAATCTTTCGGGTGTCGATTTAAGCCGTATCAAAGGCATTAATTTCGTCGTCGACCGTTTCACTGCCGATCCGGCGAACGGAACCGCAAACCGGCAGGGTAACTTTTCATTCCGATTAGGCCCCGGGCTCAATGTCACCGGCTCTCAGCTTCCGGATCCGAATTTGACCGCTGCTAACATCAGCACCCTGCCGCTCAGGACGCTAAGTGCAACCGCGCGTCCCGGTCCGGTATTGGTGAATAGTTCGAATGCCGCCGCTTCTCTGAATCAGTCAACGCGCACCGAATTCCGCATGAACTATGATGTGACCCCGCTTCAGTCGCAGCAGGGAGTGACTCAGCAATTCGCCGCCTCCGTCGTCAATTACGATGATTTCGGCAATGATGACGGAAACCCCGCGACTACGGCCGATGTTGAAACGGGAAATTTGACTTTGCTTGCCGGCAATCAGCTGATTGTGGGACTGACGGGAACGCCGGGGATGGGCGTGCGCGCCGTTTTCGAAGACATCAACGGAAACAAGGATTTTCTCAATCTGACAAATTTGAGCCTGACCGAGCAGTTTTACCGCCTGGATTTGTCGCTTCTTTCAGGAATTGATTTGACGCGGATCAAAGGAATCAGTTTTGAGGTGAATGGTTTCCTGGCCCAGAACCCGAATATCGGGGGAGGCCCGTTTGCCGGATTCCTGAACGTTAAATTGAACGGCCTGGACGTCACCGGAAATATTGCGAATGACGCGACGCTCACCGCCGCGAGCATCACGACGCTTCCGGGAAATCCGAATCCTCCGGGGCCGATTCTCACCGGAGGCTCCAATCCGCCGAGCAATGTCACTCAGCAAACCAATGATCTTGTGACGCTCAATTACAATGTGACGCCTGTAGGCGCTCCGGACGAGTATGCCGGCATCACATTTAATTATGACGATTTCACCTCGTCGCCTCTTAAAGAATCCGCGAATTTTTCGGGCATCAATGAAATTATCGTGGGTCTGAGCGGAACGCCGAATACGCGCGTTCAGGCGGTGTTTGAAGACGCGCAGGGCGGACGCGATTTCCTGAATCTCGACACTATCACCGCGGGGGAACAGTATTACCGCCTCAATCTTTCTCTGCTCGACGGAGTCAATCTTTCGCAAATTACCGGAATCAGTTTTGTGGAAGACCGTTTTAATGTTCTCTCATTTACCGGAACGTTGAATGTCCGCTTGAACGGCCTGGACGTAACCGGAAATATTCTTCCGAATGCCGCGCTGACTGCCGCGGATATCATTACGCTTCCGAATAATCCCGGTCCCGTTTTCATTAACAGCGCCAGTGCGACGGGGCAGGTGACGCAATCGTCCCGGAATCAGGCGCGGCTTACGTATGATGTAACGCCGGTCGTCACCGGAACTCCGCCGAATACCGTTACGACGCATCAATTTGCGGGAATGCTGATCAATTATGATGATTTCAATTCGCCGGCCGTTGAATCGCGCGATTTAAGCTCGATTACCAATTTTATTTTCGGCCTTACCGGAACGCCGGGGATGGATGTGCGGGTTCTGTTTGAGGACTCAAACGGCGGTTCCGATTTCTTTAATCTGGGACAGCTTGGAGCGGGTCAGCAGTTTTACAGCCTTAACCGGAATCTGCTTTCGGGCGTGGATTTCACGCGCATATCCGGAATCAGTTTCGCCGTTTCCGGCACGCAAACGCCGGGTTCTGCGGGACCCTTTCAGGGGTTTTTGGATGTGAACGTGAACGGCCTGGACGTCACCGGGCTTTTGGTTCCGGACCCTTCGCTGAATGTCGGAAACGTCACTCAGCTTTTCGGCAATCCCGGGCCTGTGCTTGTGAAAAGCGCGAGCGCCGCGGCCAATCTGGCCCAGCAGTCCCAGGATTTGGTGGCGCTCACTTATGACGTAACGCCGGTGGTTACGGGGACCCCTCCGAATCAGGTGGTGACGCATCAATTTGCGGAAGCGCTTTTCAATTACGATAATTTCGCGACGCCGGGACTGGAGTCTCAGGATTTGTCGGCGTTGACCGAGATTGTGGTCGGGTTGTCCGGAACGCCGGGGATGAACGTGGCGGTTGTGTTCGAGGACGCCGCGGGCGGAAGAGATACCCTGAATTTGGGGCAATTAAGCGCTGCCGAGCAGTTCTACCGCATTCCCAGGGCTTTCATCGATAATGTCAATTTTGCGCAAATAACGGGCATTGGGTTCGTCGTGTCCGGAACCCAGGCCCAGAACCCCCAGCCGGGCGGAGGGCCTTTTGCGGGCAATTTAAACGTGCGACTGAGCGGTCTGGACGTGACCGGTTTTATTCCTCCGAGCCCCGGTTTAACCGCGGCCAATGTGACGCAGATGCCGAATCAGCCGAGGCCTGTGGTGACGGGCGGGTCCAGCGCTCCGACGGCGATCAATCAGCTTTCTTCCAGCCAAGTGGATCTTTCATACGATGTAACTCAGGCATCCAGCTATTCCGGTTTAACCATTGCTTATGACAATCCGGCTACGCCCGCGATTGAGTCGGGAAATTTAACCGCGATCGGAAATTTGGTGACGGGACTTCGGGGTCCTGCGGGTTCAAATGTTCGCGTTGAGTTTATCGACGCTTCCGGCGCGCGCGATTTTCTGAATGTGGGTCCGGTGACAACCGCAGAACAGTTTTACAGTCTGAATCTCGGTTTACTCTCGGGCATTAATCTCGCCCAAATTGCCAATGTCAATTTTATCGTGACCCAGGCGCTGGCTCAGGACACTCAGGATATTTTGAGTGTGCGTCTCGGCAACCTGGATTTTCTCGGCTCCAGTTTTATTCAGCCTACCGCGGGACTCACCGCCGCGAATGTTTCCGTGATGCCCGGAACTCCGGAGGTTCTGCTCACCGGAGGCTCCAATGCCGGCAGTTCCGTGATTCAGCTGTCTCAGAGCCGGACCAATTTGATTTATGACGTGACGCCCGCCGGCAGTTTTGCGGGCATCAACGTGAATTATGACAATGCGGCCACGCCCGGAATTGAGTTCCGGGATTTATCGCCGCTCGGCGGACAAATGATCGTGGGTCTCGCTGGTCCGGTGGGTACCAATGTGCGGGTGGAATTCGAGGATTCCACCGGAGCGAGAAATTCTCTGACTCTCGGATCCGTGAATACAACCGAACAGTTTTACCAATTGAATTTCGCTCAAGTGACGGGCATCGATTTTACGCGAATCCGCCGCGTCAATTTTCTGATCGATAATTCGTTCGTTCTTGACAGGCAGGACACGCTGGGTTTGCGCCTGGACGGACTTTTGTTCACCAATATTGTTCAGCCGACGGCGGGTTTGACGGAAGCGAATCTCACCAATTTTCAGGCGGGAAATCCGGGTTCGATTCTGGTCGGGGGATCCAGCGCCGACAGTTCTATCGCTCAATTTTCGACAAGCCGCGTGGATTTGGATTATGACGTGACGGCCCAGTCGAGTTTTGCCGGAGCCGGTGTTTCGTTCGATAATTTCACGACGGGTCCCGTCGAAGTGATCAATCTTTCGACGCTGACGGAAATCGTGGTGGGCGTGCGCGGGCAAATCGGCGACACGGTGCGGTTTGAAATCGAAGATTCCGGAACGGCGAAGGCCAGTGTGATTCTCGGAAACATCAACACGGTTGAGCAGTTTTACCGCATTCCGCTTAATCTTTTTCAGGGCATCAATCTTTCGTCAGTTGCGGCCATTAATTTCGTGGTTGACGGGAATTTCGTCACAGATCCCACAAATGTCATGCGTTTCCGTGTGGCGGGGCTCACTCAGCCGGCGTTGACGGCGCAGGAGCAGGCGATTCGTCAGGATTTGATCAGTGACCATATCGGGTTTTTCATACCCGGTGTCGGGATTGATCCGGCCACTCATTTTCCTTTCGATAATATAACCTCCGCTGCGGTTCCGCAGCGTTTCACTCAGCCGACATCCATCGGATTTTATCTGCAGATTCTCTCCGACATCGCCGGAGGACGCATTTCAAATCCGGGCATGACTTCGTCGCAGGCTTTGGCCGAGGCGAATTTGGTGCTCGACAATCTGCTTTCCGCCCAGGCGAATTTCGGCTGGAACGGGCTGATTCCGTTCCTGAATCTCAGTCCGTTCGGAGCCTCAACCACGCAGGTAGCGACGGGGGACAACGCCAATCTCGCGCAAAGCATTGCCGCGTTTGTCGGCGGCCTTGAACGTTCCACCTTCAGCGGTGCCGACCAGGCTCTCGCGACGACGCTGATCAACAAAGCGGCGACGACGCTTGGGAATATGGCCCCTGGGTTTCAGCAAATGTTTGATCCTTCGAATGGGCTGTTACGGGCGGAAGTGAATCGAATTACCGGCGTGTTTACATCGCTCTGGATTGACCGTTTCAACAATGAATTCCGCGCGCCGGTCGGGTTTGTGTCGCTCTTTTACGGAATCAATCAATCCGTGTTTTTAAATCCGTCGTCTTTGAATAAAACTTATCTGGATTCTCTCGGAAACAACGTGGACATCATGAGTTCATTCGACGGAGGAGCATTCCAGATTTTCTGGCCCCTGCTCCGGGCCAATGAAGAAAAATATGTCGAGGTGGTGCCCGCGCTTTCCAATTTTCTTTATGCCTCAGCGGATTATTCGCGCAGAAATAATATTCCCGGACTTGTATCCGCAAGCTCTACGCCGGAGGGTCCGTATGTGGGACTTCTGGGCGTGCCGGAGCTGGGGGAAATTAATCCGTTCGCGCTTGTGTCTGACGTGGGATCCGTTTACGCGCTGGCCGCGGCGTTTGCCGTCGCTCCGTCATTCGTGATTTCCTGGCTGGACAGCCTTCGTACGCAGGCTCCCGCGCTTTCCGGACCGTTCGGAATCTTTGACGCGTTCCGTTCCGCGACGGAAGTGAGCCAGCGATTCTTCGCGATTGACCAGGCTTCGCTCGTGCTCGGATTGGCGGACACGGGAGGGGACAGTTTTGACGTATTTATGCAGAACCGGAATTTGAAAGACGATTTCGAGCGTTTGTACGAACAGAAGTTCATCGATATTACCCCGAATCAGATTCCGCTTCCCGGGCCTCCGGTGGTACCGGCGCGCACATTTGCGGTGCTGAATAATTTCAGCTCGCAAGGGTCCATGGGTACGTTTACAAACGGGTCGACAAATCTTACGTCTAATAGCGGCTATACGATTCTGAATAATTTCAATTATGCCAATCAGGGATCGCGTGCCGGACATTTCTTCGTTTTGGACCAGATTCACGACGCGGCGGGTGAGACTCTTGTGATTGATTACAGTACCGTTACGACACCTCAGCAGATTGAAATTGAGCTCATCAACAATCTCGGTGCAATTGCCGGAACTTTTGTCGTTCCGATTGCGGGCGGGGCCGGATTCCGTGAGGCACAGGTTCTGATTCCGAATGCGAACGCGTTCCGGCAAATCAGCCGCGTGAATGTGCTGGTGAATCCGGGTGCGACGGGCGTGCAGTCGGCGAATTTCAACATTCACAGTCTGCAATTTAAATTTTTGGGCACGATTCCTCCGATTGCTCCCACGGGCGGGTTGACGGCCGCGAACGTCACGACGCTTCCGGCTAATTTCGGATTGGTGACGACCGGCGGTTCGGCAGCCGGGACGAGTTTTAGTCAATTATCCTCTTCGCAATTTGTTACCAATATTAATAATCAGGCAGTAGGGAATTTCGGAGGTGCTTCGGTGACTTTCGATAATTTCACAACGCCAGCCGTGACCGAGACGCAGAATTTCAGCGCCGTCCCTCAGCTTGTGTTCGGTCTTTCGTCGCCCCAGTTCACGCAGGGCAAGCTTGAATTTGTCGATATCAGCGGCAATCGCAGCACTTTTAATTTGACGGGTATTACCAATTCCGAACAGTTCTGGGCGGTTGATCTTAATAATCTTGCGCCGGGATTTAACCGTGCGCAGGTTGCGTTGATCAATTTTATTATAGACACGCAAGCCCAAGGCGTTCTGAACGTGCGCACTGCGGGATTGCCGTTTACGCCGGTGTTTAACCCGGATCCGAGCCTAACATTGGCGCAGGTGTCAACGCTGAATAATCCGGCTCCGGAAGCAAGGCTGACGTTTGGTTCCGTAGCGGCAAGCTTCGTGGTTCAGCCGTCCGTCAATGAAATCGCTCTGACATACAATCACACTGCAGCCGGGCAATTTTCAGGCGCCACGCTTAATTTCGATGATTTCGGGGCAGCGGGAATTCAAAGCATTAATTTGTCCGCGGTGCCCGACATTATTCTGGGGCTTCGCGCAAATCCCAATATCCCAAGCGTAAAACTTGAGTTTATTGACGCCTTCGGTGCCGTGAGCAATGTCACATTGAACGGCGTTACCGGTTCTGAACAATTCTGGCGGGTGCCGCTTTCCAATTTCTCGGGTGTGAATTTGTCGCAAATCCGTTTTATCAATGTGGTGGTGGATCAGGTTGCCAGCGGAAATATGACGCTTCGCGTGAACGGCCAGCAGTTCACGCCGGTGGTTCAGCCGAACCCGGCGCTTACGAATACGAATATCACTGTGCTTGCGCCGGTGACCGGAGGTGTGAGCTTTCCGATTCCGGGACTTACGGGAGGGTCCAGCGCAGGAACTAATGTGACTTCCAACAGCGCCGTGAATCCGGATCTGATTACCCTGAATTACAATGTGACACAGGCGGGAAGTTACAGCGGCGCGACTGTGTTTTATGAAAATTTCGCAACTGGTCCTCAGGAAACCGGTGACTTGACCAAAGGCGGAACGAATAGCGAACTGGTGTTCGGCGTTCGCCGCACCGGTCCGGGAACCGATACAATCCGCGTGAAACTGGAATTGGTGGACGCCAACGGAATGCGCGCCACCGTATTTATCGATTCAGTGACCGCCAATCCTTCCATTTACTCCGTTCCATTCAATCAGCTGCCCGCAGGTTTTGATTTGACGCGGGTCACCATGTTCAGCTACGTGGTGGACCAAAACAGCGTGACCGCAGCAACCCAAACCGGGACCATCGAAGTGACACTCAACGGAATCCAATAATCAGCGGACAGCGTTCAGCTTACAGAAGGCAGGAAAAACCATTCTGTTTTACTGACTTCCGAACGCTGTACGCGGACTACTGAAAAATGGCGGGAGCGACGGGACTTGAACCCGCAACATCCAGATCGACAGTCTGGCACTCTAACCAATTGAGCTACGCCCCCACGGAGAGAAAAATTCTGCTAGAATTAATGGCAAGGACGCAATTTTACACGGGTTCATGAAACGTTGCAATGAGTTTGTAGTAGCGTTTGTAGTTGCGAATTTATTCGCTCGTTCGTAGTAGCGACTTTAGTCGCTTGTTTGTAGTAGCGATTTTAATCGCTGCTTTTTAAGCGACTAAAATCGCGACTACAAACAAGCGATTAAAATCGCGACTACGAACAACGACATGGAGGTCGTATATGCCTAAACTTCCCATCTTTAACGCCACAGACGAGACCGAAAAAGTCATCGGCCGCTACATCGAACAATTCATCAAAAATAATTCCGCGGCGCGTTTTTTGGCCGGAGAGCTTCACAAAATCGGAATCGGCTTTCGTCCCATTGCGGACCACATTACCGTGCGCACAACCGACGTGATGAAACGGGCTGAGGAATTTCTCAAGCTGGGTTTTGTGTGGGATAACGAAGTGGGAAATAAGGGCCTCATTGAATTTGATGACTGGTGGGCGCGCGTGGTGCGCAAATCCGGATTTCCCGCCATTTTTATTGACCAGGCCTGCGCAGGGGAGCGCGGAAAAACATCCGTGATTCCGCCCTGGGTGCAGGCTTTCGGCGATAAAGTGCTTCATCATGTGGCGGTACAGGTCGACGATATTGATGCGGCGATTGCTCAGCTTAAAAAGCACGGAATCGGATGCGCGGGTGAAATCGTCGGAGAAAAGGGAAGTGATCTTCGCCAGATTTTCACGCAGGCCGAAGTGCGTGACGGCAAACCATTCACCGTGCTCGAGCTTGCAGAACGTCATCACGGCTACGCAGGATTTCTTCCTCCGCAGGCCGCGGGTCTTATGAAGGCTTCCACACAGACGAAAAAGGCGTAAGCCTCACCGTTTTCCCTCTCCCTTAAAAAGGGAAAGGGGAGGGTGAAGGTAAATTTATGATTACTATTCCACTTCAAAATCCCAAGCTGCGCGAAGACGAATTCGCTCTGCCTGCCCCGGTTGTCAAAACGGATCCTTCCACGTTTGAAAATTATTTGCGCGACGCTTCCAACTACAAGGGCCGCTCCGCGGCGGTTTACATTCCTCACAGCGAAAAACAAATTTCCGAAATCCTGAAAGAATGTTCCGAGAAGAAAATCCAGGTGACGGTTGAAAGCGCTCACACGGGACTTACCGGAGGCGGCGTTCCGACCGGGGGCGTCGTGCTTTCGGTTGAGAAATTGACGCGCGTTTCTGAAATAAAAAATTCTTCCGTCTGCGTTGATGCCGGAGTGGTTTTGAAAGACGTCCATCAGCTTGCGGATTCGAAAAATTATCTTTATACGCCGGACCCTACAGAACGCTCCGCGTTTATCGGAGGCACCGCGGCGACGAATGCTTCCGGGCCGCGCACTTTCAAATACGGAGCGACGCGTCCGCACGTGAAGCGCATGAGGATTGTGCTTTCAAACGGCGGAGTTCTGGAATTGAGCCGCGGTCAGTATATGTTGGGGCAGGACAGGAAGGTGATTTTGAATTTTCCAGCGCGCTGGAAAATTCAGTTTGAAGTGCCGCTTTATGTGATGCCCGACATCAAAAACGCGGCGGGATATTACGTGAAGCCGCAAATGGATCTTATCGATTTGTTTATCGGTTCCGAGGGAACTTTGGGTGTGATCACCGAACTTGAACTGGGTCTTGTCCGGCGCCCGGCACAGTTTTTCAGCATCGTCGCTTTTTTCAGAACGGAAGAAGATTCTGTCCGTTTCGTGATGGACGCGCGCGTCCGGGAGCACGCCAGAGCGTTGGAATATCTGGATTCATTCACGCTCAGAATGCTTGAACCGAAGTATCCGCAAATCCCCAAAGACGCGAACGCGGCCATTTTTCTTGAGCAGGAAAGCACGCCCGAAACGGAGGATTCGCTTTTGGAGGGCTGGCTTGAGCTAATGACGAAACATTATGCGCTTACCGATAAGTCCTGGATCGGCACGACCCATGAAAAACAGGAGGAATTCCGGCAGTTCCGTCACGAGGCACCCGTCATGGTGAACGAAATCATGGCACGCAGGGGTTTGAGAAAGGTGGGTACGGACATGGCTGTTCCTGACAGCGCGCTTGAGACGCTGATGAAATATTATAAGGAAACTATTCGCGCTTCCGGTATAGATTCCATTACCTTCGGGCATATCGGAAACAATCATCTGCACGTGAATTTGCTGCCGAAGTCGAAAGAAGAATTTGACCGCGCGTGGGCTTTGTATCACAAATGGGTGGAGCGCGTGATTCAGCTAGGCGGAACGGTTTCAGCGGAGCACGGAATCGGAAAAATTAAGATTCCTTTCCTGGAAATGATGTACGGCCCAAAAGCAGTGCAGCAAATGGCTGCGCTCAAAAACGCTATAGACCCTGCGGGAATTTTGGGGCGGGGGAATATTTTCAGCGAGAAGTACCTGAGTACTTCTTCATTCTGCTGAAAATCCGGAGCACAATCCAGTCGATCAATCCCGGTAAGAATGAATTCAGGAACAGCATGAATCTCACTCCGACACTCAAAGTTATTTCGCGTTTTCCTTTGATCACGCCCTGATAAATTTCGCGGGCGACGATTTCAGCCGGCACGCGCTTCTGCCCCGAAGATTCCAGCCAGTCCTGTCCCTGAGGTTCCGCGTCGAAAAATTCCGTGTCGGTGCGCGCAGGGCGTGCCACCATGACATGAATGCCGTAGGGAACGAGTTCGGAACGTATGCTTTCTGAGAGGCCTTCAACCGCGAATTTGGCGGAGCAATACGCGTTCCGGCTGGGAACTCCGCGTTTTCCGATGACGGAGGTCACATTGACGATGGTCCCGCTTTTTTGCGGCTTCATAATGGGAATTACGGCTTGAGAACAATGAATAGTCCCCATGACATTTAAATCATAAACTTTCTGGAAGTCCACAGGGTCCATGGTTTCGAACATGGCGTTGAGGCCCGCTCCGGCGTTGTTGATGAGCACGTCGATTCTGCCCAGTTTTCGCTCCGCTTCGCGAACAGCCTCGAACACCCGGACCCGGTCCGTGACGCTGCCGGGAAGCACGAGAATTTCTCCTCCGGAACCGGATTTTTTCAGGTCGTGGGCGATCGCTTCCAGGCGCTCTTTCCTGCGGGCGAATAAAACAACCGAGTATCCGTGCCGATAGAATTCATAGGCGCAGGCTTTGCCGATTCCTGAGGAAGCGCCGGTAATAAAGGCTACTTTTTGGGGATATGTCATAATTGACAAAGGATAAAGGAATACCCCATGACATGCAACTTTCAATTTGAAGGCGGCGGTTTCTGCGAAGAGGCCAGGGAAGGCACATCCGAATTCTGCCTGTTTCATGACTCCAAAATTTCCAAAAACACGCCTGAAGCAAAACAGAAAATCCTGGAAGCAATCAAGTCACACAAAAAACTGGACGGGGCCCATTTAGAAGGCGTCGATTTGTCGCGCGAAGATTTATCCGGCGCCCGGCTGGTGAAAGCGCACTTGGACGGGGCGGCGTTTGTGCGCGCCAATTTTGAGGGTGCCCATCTTTACGGCGCGAGCTTCCGCGGCGCGAACCTTTTCAACGCCAATTTCCGCCGCGCTAATCTGAAAGAAACCGACATGACGGGCGCGAACGTGCTCGAAATCAAAATCGATGAAGCCAAAATTCTCGGAATTAGCTGGGGCGCGAAAGGCGTGGTGCAGACGGAGCTGGAGGGAATCGAGTTTGAAAAACAGGGAGATGTGGCGCATGCCCGGGAAAAATTCAGGGAGGCGGAGGAAATCTACCGTAATATCAGGACACATTTGATGACCGCAGGAATCTTTGACGAGGCGGCAGACTTCTTCTACCGCGAAATGGTTGTGAGGCGCAAGCAAATGCCGAAATATTCGATTCAGCGTCTCAGCTCAAAAGTGATCGACTTACTCTGCGGGTACGGCGAAAAAACTTTCCGTGTCATCGGAATGGCGGCTGCGTTTGTCATTCTGAATTCGTTCGCATATTTCGCTTTCGGAATAAAGTACGGGGAAGAAATATTAAAGTGGGACATGACTCAGCCTCTGTCCCAAAACATTAACGAATATTTGCTCTGCATTTATTTCAGTGTTGTGACCATGACCACGCTGGGGTATGGGGACATTTCCCCGGTAGGCATATCCCGTGTTTTTGCCGTCAATGAGGCATTTTGGGGCGCTTTTATGATGGCACTTTTCGTTCTCGTTTTCGGCAGAAAAATGATACGATAACAGAAAAAAGGGGCTTGGCCCCTTTTTCAAATCTATGGAAAAACGTGACTGGCTGAGAGTCTGGAAGCAATACCCGATCGAAGAGATCAAGAAAGCCCTCATTATTATGGGGGATCTTTCTGCGGATTGTTATGCCTGCAAGGAAGTGGGGCTTTCTTATGATGCCGATAAAACGTGCCCGAATTGCGGGGTCACGTTTCAATATGTCACCAGCCGTCAGGCGGCGGGAAACGCGCCGACCCGTTACCGGGACGTTCACCGCATCACGTCGCGCCGACCCGATCTTATTTTTGTCGATTATGACGATTTCAAAAAACTCACGGGTAAATCGCAGGCCTATGAACTTCTAGGCGGCGACCCGGCGGAGTCTTGATTCGATGACCGATTCTTCATTCCAGCTCGCAAGATTTGTCTTCTTTTTTCTCTCCGCATCTTTTGCGTCGCTTTTTGTGCTGCTATTTCTTCGATTCGCTCGTTACAAGTTCAGGGCGCTTCGGCTAAAAAATCTCGAAAAAAAATATGGATATGAATTAAAAAACTATTTGTTTTCTATTTCCAGGACCGAGCATTTACCCTGGCTCAAAGCGAAGGGTAAAAATTCAAGAAAAGCCCTGGAAGAGCTTCTTCTCAAGCAGTTGTTTGAAACGGGTTTTTCCGGGGCTCCGTATAAGAAGCTTATTTACCTTTGGGAGTCGAACGGATTTCCGGACGAGAACATGAAAAAATTAAGGTCGCGCCGGGAAGGAGACCGCGTGCGCGGCTGTCTTGCGCTCGGATATTTCAAACATGACCCGGCCCGGAGGCAAATCCGCGATCTGCTGCAGGATCCTTCGGAGAAAGTAAGATGGGCGGCTACGTTTTCTCTTTTCGGACTGCGGGATGAACGCAGCCTGCCCCGGATTTTGGAATCCGTCAGCCATTCCGGACGTTTTAGCCTTATCCAGCTTCAGTATGATTTGTTTGAGCTCAGCCGGGAAGGTGTGTTTTCGCTTGAGGAAGCGCTGCAGCATCCCGAGGCCGATGTGCGCATTCTTGCGCTGGGAATCGTGGGCCGGCTGGGGCAAATCGATTTTATCCGCTTTATTTCAAAACTGCTTGAGGATCCGGTTCTGGATGTGAGAATGAAAGCGCTTGCGGCGCTTATCGATCTTGCCAATGAAAATATTTTGAGGCAATCCCACATCTCGGATAAAAAGGCGGATGCGCGGGTTGTAAAACTTCCCGCCGAACTGGAATCCGTTCTTTCAGAGCGGCTGGAACAGGGAACTTGGGAGGAAACGGCAAGAATTCTTCAGGTGATCGGAAGCTGGAAATTGGCAAAATTTTTCCCTGAAATTGAAAACCAGGTGACGCATCTTCATCCGTGGGTCCGGTACCGGGCGCTTGAGACATTGCTTCAGCTTGGACCGGAGGGACGCAGAAGGGCCAATGCAATATTGAGCGAGCACCGGCATATCGTTTTTCCAATTCTCGAAGATTTGGACGTGAAAAATGACATTCAGGAATAGTCTGCTAATTATTGCAATGATATTTGTGCTGGCGTCCTGCGCCGCGCCGAACCAGCAAGCCAAAACGCAAAAAACGGGTCATGGCGTTTCTTCACAGCAGGAAAGCCAGGCCGGCGGCCGGGCTGATTTTTATAAGCTGGGCGTTGATTCGTCGGGCAAAATGCTCTGGTGGAACATTTCCGAAGGCCGGGCTTTGGACTGGCAGAAGGTCGTGAATTTGAGGAAAACGCTCGGCGGTTTTGATGCCGACATGGCGATGCTGGCCAAAAACCTTTCTGAGATGAAAGCAAGGAAGTTTTTGTTCGATAAATCGGAACAGCACGGTTATGATTCTTTTGAATCAAGGCTTCCTCAGGGGGTAAAACAATTTTCTCCCAAGCCCGTGCTCTCAAATGATTCCGGTGTGTTTTGGGCGTGGTTTTCCGTATTTTTGATTTTTCTGATTACGGCAAGTCTATTGTGGCGCGGTTTGTCTTTAGTCTGGATGTTTTTCAGTTTATGGAAACGCGAGCGTAATGAAGAATTATTCAATAAAGCCATTGTTGCAAAAAGCACTTTTGTCCCGCCGGTTTCTCTTTTTCTTAACTCGAATGAAGACGGGCCCGGGCTTTTATCTCAAATCAGCGCCGTGGAGCGTCTAGATTATGAGGAAACCGAGCTCATCGTTTTCAGAGAGGCAAAGCGGAAAGAAGAGGATGCGGTTCTGCTCAAGGATTTTCGTTTACGATACCGGTCCCCGCTCTATTTTGCCGATCTTGATTCGGAAGATCCGTTTGAAATTCTTGAAGTTCAGGGAGACCGACGTATTCTGCTCGTCTATTACCGCAGAAAAGACCTTCGAATGATTTTGTCGCTTTTCCTCAAATTGGCGCGGTACCCGCTGATCGGTTTTTTGAGGGACGATGTGAGGCTGCATTCCGAGGCTCTTGCATTGCTCGTTTACCGTTGGCTTCGTGAGAAAGAGCAAAAATCATGTGTTTACGGATTTATCGATGAGTCCTCCCGGAATCCTTTTCTGGGGCCGGTTAATTTGCTGCAGCATGAAAACTTGCTTCTCAACGGGTTGAAGGCGAATCATCTTGAATCGTGGATCGGACAGAAATCGTTTTTCTGCATTGCTTCGAAGAGCCTTGCGATTCAATCGGTTGAGATGGACTGGGGAGGGCCCTTTCACGCACTTCACCGCGACAGAGTTTGTTCGTTCGAAATTGCGGGTTCGAAACTAAAGAGCTCCGGCCCGGGTGAAGATATTTTTATGACCCTGCTCGCTTCCTTCGCGAGTTCGGCTAAAAATCTTGCGGAAGTTTTCCAAAACGGCATGTCCCGGCAGTCGCTGAGAAGCGCTTTTAATAATTTGTCATGGATGACCGCCGGATTTGTTTGGCCGCTGATTCTGGGAAATTATGCGGCTGCCGTGATATCCCGTGTTATGCCGTTTGAAAATTTTGGATCCGCCGTTCTATTTCTTGGATGCGGTGAAATCGTTTTGATGATGCTTTCCTCTCTGATTTGGGGCGTGTTTTCCCATCATAAGATCAACCGCCTGTTTCCTCCCCGTATCACGACGCAAATACGCGAAAAAATCTCGATGGCCGTTTAGTTCCGGCAGCCTGCCTTAGTATCAGGTATACTTATAGTTAAGAAACACAAGGAGGTGTTATGCCTTATGTTATGGAGAAACCCAGCGCGGAAGGGGTTCTCAGGAAATCAGGCAAAAATACTGGATATACCGGGTGTGGGAGGCATCGAGCCCCTGCCCGTTTCTGCAATAAAAATCAACTCTTCGGGCACTACAGTGGCCCTGTTCATTACGATCCCTCTGTGGATTGCCTATCTCGTCAGCGGGGCCATTCTCTGGCTTAAATCTGTTCCTGCGGCTTTATTCCTGATCATTTTTGTGGGAACATATCTTGTGAGCTGGATGGGCTATATGCGCCACGAGCTCTGGCATAACTATTTTCCCGGAGTGAACAATCAGTTTTTTTTCAGGCTCGTTTCATATCTCTTGTTTTCGGATCCGAAAGTCTACGAAATTGCGCATGTGACGCATCACCGGGATCTGCATACGGTGCGGGATATAGAATTTTGCTGCGAAGGATACGCGACGAAACGCCTGAAACGGAAATGGCTGTTTATTTCAGAGTTCTTGTTCGGCAATGTGGCCTGGGAAGCTTACACAGTATTTCGTCTTTCCCGCGCCGGGCAAATGAGTTATTTCCGCACTGCCTGGAGCCTGGGCCTGCGACTCTTAATGGTTTTAGGTTTTTGCTTTCTCGCGGACTTTATTTTTCCGGGGACCGGAAAGGTGATGGCCTGGTTTTATTTTCTGACCATTTGGTTTGGAGCGGTCTTGACCCGTCATGATCAATGGATTGAACATTTGGGCATTGTTTCCGAGGCGTCCCTTGCGGAAAGAATCCGTTTGTGCCGGAATCTTCCGAATATTCACTGGACCAACCGGTTATGGAACATTTTCAATCACAATGATCCGCGCGGGCATTATTTTCATCACGCGTACCCTCAGCTGAATCTCCGCGATTATAATGATATGGAACTTCCTCCCGGGGTTCCTAAAATCACGATTCCTCAATACCTTTCCATTTTGTGGAATTATTACAAGACGATATAGGAAAAAAGCTGGCCCCTTTTCTCTTTTTCTCTCATTGACTTTCCAGAATCCCATTCATACAATGCCCAATCATTTTTTATCCCGCCAAAACACTTTTAGGTTGGCCAGATAGCTCAGTCGGTAGAGCGAGGGACTGAAAATCATATTGGCAGAATGTTCGTAAGTTGTTGATGGTGATTGCATTCCGTTGTAAGCGTTAAATTTAGGCGTATTCACCGAGTTCACTCAATTTCACTGAAATACCACGCTTTTGACCCTCTCATGGACACCCTATGGACACCAAAATTGAATTTTCGCTCGTGAAGGAAAGATCTGAAACACTAAATGACTATTGTCGATTATAATATTAATGTGTAAATGTTAAATTCTGTCCAGAAGGGTTGCTTACTTTAATGGCTAAATTAGAGATGTCATCACGCATTCCATTAAATCCTACTGTGCTATTGTGGGCCAGGCAGGAGAGCGGATTCCCTCTAGAAAAGGTTGCTCATAGACTGCACGTTAAAACGGAGAGGGTGGCTTCTTGGGAGCATGGCGAGGGGATACCAACTTTGCGTCAAACGCAGGAATTGGCGCAATTTTATCATCGGCCTTTTAGTCTTTTCTTCCAACCAGAACCTCCTAAATTAGCCCCGCTTGCTGCTGAGTACCGACGTTTACCCGGCGTGGTCGTAGGAGAAGAATCTCCAGAGTTGCGGCTTGCTCTGCGTCAAATGAGTATACGGCGTGAAGAAGCGATGAATCTCGTTGATGAATTGGGGGAATCCCTACCAAAGTTTAATTTAAAAGCACATTTGGTTGAAGAACCTGTTGTTATTGCAGATCGATTACGTAAGGTATTGAAGATTGAACTGAGTACCCAGACTGGTTGGCGGGATGAATGGCAGGCTTGGCATGGATGGCGGGCTGCTGTAGAGCAGTTGGGAGTGCTCGTTTTCCAATTCTTAAAAGTAAATTTAAATGAGGTTCGCGGCTTATCACTTTTGCGGTTTCCTTTGCCTGTGATCGGAATCAACAGCAAAGAAAAAGTGGCAGGCTCAAAAAGTTACACCCTGATACATGAATTGATTCATGTCATGCTTGCCGCTGGGCATGAAGAAGAAACTGCTTTGAAAGAGAAACGATCAAATAAACAGTGGGAAGGGGTTGAACATTTTGCTGAAAATGTGGCCAGTCATGTATTGGTGCCTGAACCCGCCTTACAAACAGCTATTGGTCAAAGGCAAAAAAGCATTCCTTGGGAGATACAAGAAGTCAGAAGTCTGGCTAAACGCTTTCGAATTTCACCACTCGCTATGGCTACCAGATTACGAGCCTCCGGTTATATGAATTGGTCAGCCTATCAGTCTTGGAAAAATAAATGGGAGGCTCATTTAAAAACACTCCCTCAGCAGTCTGGAGGTTTTGCTTCTCCGGCTGAAAAGGCGATTAATCGGAATGGCAAGCCATTTGTCCAGCTTGTACTTGAGGCGCTTGATTCTAATCGTATCGCTTCCGTGGATGCTGCCCGTTATTTGGATATTAAATTTGAACATTTTGAAGAACTCAGGCAAACGTTAAATGTTAGCACGAGTCGAAACGAAGTTTATGACTGATTCTTCGAAAAGACTTGTTTATTCCGTAGACACGAGCGCTTTTATTGATTGGCAACACAGGTTTTACCCCATGGATGTTTTTTCTTCGTTGTTAGATAGAGTGGATCAACTATTAAAAGAGAATCGAATTTTTACTCCCGATCTTGTAAAAGAAGAGATTGGCGCATTTGGGAGCTCTGAGTTAACAACATGGGCAAAGGGGCGTTCGTCTTTATTTGTGCCGTTGAAGGAATTGCTTAAGGAAGCCCAGGTTATTCAAAACCAATTTCCCGGATTACGAGATCCCAAAGCGGAATACGAAGAAGCCGACGCTTATGTGATCGCACTTGCTAAATTGCGTGATTGTGAAGTTATCACAGCAGAAACGTCAGCCTCAGAAAAAAGATCCCCTAAACGTTCGCATTATATTCCTGACGTGTGCCGCGAACTGGGAATTTCTTGCTTCAACTTCCTCGGTTTAATGCGTCGAGAGAAGTGGAAATTTTAGTTCCTGATTTTCCATTTAATTATCTGCATTAAACCGCGTTATGATAAGACTCGCTTTGGCTTCTATAGCGCGCTGAGCCAGTTGAAGATACCAAATTATTGCAAGAATACTTAGAAAAGCCTTCCTTAAATTGTATTAGTCAAAAAAATCTCATTTCTGACTCTATCCCTATAAATCAGCTATACTTATAGCGTGGCTCTTTTTTGCTTTTATTTAAAACTGAGGGTACACTTACGGCTTTATACTTTATAAAAGATTATGCTAAAGAAGTTAACCTGCTGGACCACGATCCTTCTCTTTGTGGCGTCCTGCTTTCAAACGGGGACCCTGCGCGCGGAGCCTGCCTTATCTGCATCCATCATAAATCTTCCTATTAATTTAGCGGGTGTAGAGACATTTCCTGCTTCTTCGCCGAAGGGAAAAATTTTTATTCTCGAGGACGCGCACGGCATCGCTTCCGCACAGGAAGCCATTGCCCGCATTCTCGGCCTTGTAGAAAATCAATCCGGCATCGAACTTGTGGCTTCGGAAGGCGCCAGCCAGGATTTCCGCACCTTTCTTTTCAAAACGTTTCCGCTGCCTGAAAAAAGAGATCAAATTCTTTTCACGCTTCTTCAGCGGGGAGAAATTTCCGGGGTAGATTTGGCCGCCATCCGGAGCGGTGCGAATATCCGCTACACCGGTATCGAGGACGAAGCGCTTTATCGGGCGAATATCAAAGTTTATTTTGAAGTCCTCGCGGGAAGAAAAAATCAGAATCAGGAAATTTCCGCGCTCAGCGAAACGTTAAAAAATCTTGAGAATCAATATGATTCAGCACAACTCAAAAATCTCTGTGCTCTGGAAGCGCAGTCAAAATCCAGCCATGAGTATTTGAAATGGATTGAAGCGCTTTCGGCGTTTCAAAGCAAAATACCGTCCGCGGGTAATCTCGAAAAACTTTTCCGTCTGATTCATCCGGCACAGGAAAGTGAAAGCGCCTATCAAAACGCGGCCCGCGATTTAGAAACCCGTCTTGCCAAAACGCCGCTGTCTCGGGAAGAAAAAAAACAAACCGGAGAATGGAAGCAATCGTTCCGATCTTCGGGGCTTCAGGCGCCGTTTTATTTCGAGTGGCTTTATGATTTTGCGGTGAAAAAACAATTCGATGTAAAAGCTTATGAGCCTCTGCGCGCCGGAATTCCGCGCTGGGACGTGTCGCTCATGCAGGAGGCGGAGGCCTATGCGAATCGGGTGAAGGACAGTCTCGCGCAGTCTCCGGAATCGAAGCAGGTGCTCGCGCTCGGCCGCCGGCTGAAAGCGGTGGAAAAACTCGCCGCGCTCGAATTGACCCGCGGAGAATTTTTTGCTCTTGCTCAGACGAAACCGTTTATGAATGAGCTGGATTCACCGGAAATCGCCCGGCTTCAAAATGCGCTCGTCCGTTTTGAAAGCGGACTGACACCTCAGCTTGAATATTACCGTCTTGCTCTCGCGCGTGAGCAGGCCATGATCCGTAATTTTCTCACGCTTCTTGATTCCGGAAAAGTGAACACCGCGCTCATTCATGCCGGGGGATTTCACACGCAGGGAATGAAGGACGCGCTCTCCAAAAAAGGTTATGAAATTATCCGTATTCAGCCCCGCTTTGAAATGGACGGATCCCGTTTTTACGAATCGCGGATGGAAGAGCTGAAAAGCCTGCTCAGCCTCCTCAAAGATCCGCCCGCCACCGCCACGCCGGCGCTCGAACAAAAATTGGAGGAAACGCTGGTTCCCGAACTTCTCGAAATTTCCGGCGCGCTTCCGTGGGGCCTCGAAGCCGTGTACCGCGCCTACGAGTGGGACCGTCTAAGCGATCCCGAGCTTCTCGATTCGCTGGATATTCTTACAGTGGAGGCCCAATCCCTCGGCAAACAGGAAAAATGGACGAAAGAAAAAATCATCACTGAAATTAAAAAACGGAAAGAGGCCGGTTTTGCGCTGAATGTGCGGGCTCTCGAGAAAGGTGATCAAGCGGACTCGAAGTTGTATGGAGCAGCGAGGTGGCATTTTGGCAGTTGGGATAAGGCCCTTGAAGCCGCCGGGATAAAGCCGGAGGAAGTGAAACTTCATGAACAGGAAAGCTGGGACCTCAAGAAAGTCCTTGAGGGAATCCGGAAGCGGAAAGAGGCCGGTTTTGCGCTGAATGCGCGGGCTCTTTATAAAGGCGATCAAGCGTACTCGAAGTTGTATGGCGCAGCGAGGAAGCATTTTGGCAGTTGGGATAAGGCCCTTGAGGCCGCCGGGATAAAGCCGGAGGAAGTGAAACTTCGGGAACAAGAAAGCTGGAGTCCAGAGAAAGTGCTTGAGGGAATCCGGAAGCGGAAAGTTGCGGGTCTTGCGCTGAATGCGCGGGCTCTTTATAAAGGCGATCAAGCGGACCGGAAGTTGTATGACGCAGCGAGGCAGCATTTTGGCAGTTGGGATAAGGCCCTAGAAGCCGCCGGGATAAAGCCGGAGGAAGTGAAACTTCAGGAACACGGAAGCTGGAGTCCAGAGAAAGTGCTTGAGGGAATCCGGAAGCGGAAAGTTGCCGGTTTTCCGCTGAATGCGTGGGCTCTTCAGAAAGGCGATCATGCGGACGGGAAGTTGTATAAGGCAGCGACGCGGCATTTTGGCGAAGAAGCGAAAAAATTTGGCCTTTCTGGCTGGACCTATGCCGTGAAGCTCGCGCTGGGCGAGGCGATCGAGCCCGCCCCGCCGCGCAACGAGGTGTTTGAGTTTGTGGATGAAGAAGAAGGCGGCGAAGCGGTTGAAGGACAATCCCTCGGCAAACGGGAAAAATGGACGAAAGAAAAAATCATCGCTGAAATTAAGAAGCGGCAAGAAGCGGGTCTTGCGCTAAATGCGCGGGCTCTTCGGAAAGGCGAGCAAGCGGACTCGAAGTTGTATGGCGCAGCGAAGTGGCATTTTGGCAGTTGGGATAAGGCCCTTGAAGGGGCCGGGATAAATCCGGAGGAAGTGAAACTTCAGGAACAAGAAAGCTGGAGTCCAGAGAAAGTGCTTGAGGGAATCCGGAAGCGGAAAGTTGCGGGTCTTCCGCTGAATGCGTGGGCTCTTCAAAAAGGCGAGCAAGCGAACCCGAAGTTGTATGACGCAGCGAAGCGGCATTTTGGTAGCTGGAATAAGGCCCTTGAAGCCGCCGGGATAAATCCGGAGGAAGTGAAACTTCAGGAACAGGAAAGCTGGAATCCAGAGAAAGTGCTTGAGGGAATCCGGAAGCGGAAAGTTGCGGGTCTTCCGCTGAATGTGTGGGCTCTTCAGAAAGGTGATCAAGCGAACCCGAAGTTATATGCCGCAGCGAGGAAGTATTTTGTCAGTTGGGATAAGGCCCTTGAAGAGGCCGGGATAAATCCGAAGGAAGTAAAACTCCGGGAACTCGAAAGCTGGAGTCCTGAAAAAGTGCTTGAGGGAATCCGGAAGCGCAAAGAAGCCGGTTTTGCGCTGAATGCGGGGGCTCTCGAGAATGGCGAGCAAGCGGACCGGAAGTTGTATGAGGCAGCGAAGTGGCGTTTTGGCAATTGGGATAGTGCTCTTAAAGCCGCTGGGATCAAGCCGGAGGAAGTAAAACTCCGGGAACAAGAAAGCTGGAGTCCAGAGAAAGTGCTTGAGGGAATCCGGAAGCGGAAAGAGGCCGGTTTTCCGCTGAATGCGCAGGCTCTTCAAAAAGGCGAGCAAGCGGACACTAAGTTGTATGGAGCAGCGAGGTGGCATTTTGGCAGTTGGGATAAGGCGCTTAAATCTGCCGGGATAAATCCGGAGGAAGTGAAACTCCGGGAACATGAAAGCTGGAGTTCAGAAAAAGTGCTTGAGGGAATCCGGAAGCGGAAAGAAGCTGGTTTTCCGCTGAATGCGTGGGCTCTCGAGAAAGGCGATCATGCGGACCGGAAGTTGTATACGGCAGCGAGGCAGTATTTTGGCGAAAAAGCGAAAAAATTTGGCCTTTCTGGCTGGACCTATGCCGTGAAGCTCGCGCTGGGCGAGGCGATCGAGCCCGCCGCGCCGCGCAATGAAGTGTTTGAGTTTGTGGATGAAGAAGAAAGCGGCGAAGCGGCGGCCGCGCAATCCCTCGGCAAACGGGAAAAATGGACGAAAGAAAAAATCATCGCTGAAATTAAGAAGCGGCAAGAGGCCGGTTTTCCGCTGAATGCGCGGGCCCTTCGGAACAGCGAGCAAGCGGACTCGAAGTTGTATGACGCAGCGAGGCAGCATTTTGGCAGCTGGGATAAGGCGCTTGAAGCCGCCGGGATAAATCCGGAAGAAGTGAAACTCCGGGAAACAGAAAGCTGGAGCCTTGAGAAAGTGCTTGAGGGAATCCGGAAGCGGAAAGTTGCCGGTTTTTCGCTGAATGCGGGGGCTCTTCGGAAAGGCGATCAAGCGGACTCGAAGTTGTATGGAGCAGCGAGGTGGCATTTTGGCAGTTGGGATAAGGCGCTTAAATCTGCCGGGATCAATCCGGAGGAAGTGAAACTTCACGAACAAGAAAGCTGGAGTTCAGAAAAAGTGCTTGAGGGAATCCGGAAGCGGAAAGAAGCTGGTTTTCCGCTGAATGCGTGGGCTCTCGAGAAAGGCGATCAAGCGGACCGGAAGTTGTATGTCGCAGCGACGCGGTATTTTGGCAGCTGGGATAAGGCTCTTGAAGTCGCCGGGATAAAGCCGGAGGAAGTGAAACTTCACGAACAAGAAAGCTGGAGTCCTGAAAAAGTGCTTGAGGCAATCCGGAAGCGGAAAGTTGCCGGTCTTCCGCTGAATGCGGGGGCTCTTCGTAAAGGCGATCAAGCGAACCGGAAGTTGTATGACGCAGCGAGGCAGCATTTTGGCGAAGAAGCGAAAAAATTTGGCCTTTCTGCCTGGACCTACGCCGTGAAGCTCGCGCTGGGCGAGCCGATCGAGCCCGCCGCGCCGCGCAATGAAGTGTTTGAGTGGGTCGATGAAGAAGAAAGCGGCGAAGTGGAGGCCCAATCCCTCGGCAAACAGGAAAAATGGACTCCAGAAAAAATCATCGCTGAAATTAAGAAGCGGCAAGAAGCAGGCCTTCCGCTGAATGCGTCGGCTCTTCATAAAGGCGAGCAAGCGGACTCGAAGTTGTATCAGGCAGCGCTACGGCATTTTGGCAGTTGGGATAAGGCCCTTGAAGCCGCCGGGATAAAACCGGAGGAAGTGAAACTTCGGGAACAAGAAAGCTGGAGTCCAGAGAAAGTGCTTGAGGGAATCCAGAAGCGCAAAGAGTCTGGTCTTCCGCTGAATGTGCGGGCTCTTCTGAAAGGTGATCATGCGAACCCGAAGTTGTATGGCGCAGCGAAGCGGCATTTTGGCAGTTGGGATAAGGCTCTTGAAGCCGCCGGGATAAAGCCGGAGGAAATGAAACTTCAGGAACACGAAAATTGGAGCCTTGAGAAAGTGCTTGAGCGAATCCAGATGCGGAAAGAGGATGGTCTTCCGCTGAATGCGGGGGTTCTTCATAAAGGTGATCAAGCGGACCGGAAGTTGTATGACGCAGCGAGGAAGTATTTTGTCAGTTGGGATAAGGCGCTTGAAGCCGCCGGGATAAATCCGGAGGAAGTGAAACTTCATGAACAAGAAAGCTGGAGCCCTGAGAAAGTGCT